>Ga0207906_1000024_pt1 | contig 277874 bp, 258 predicted proteins | sample LinPmetageLP37_FD_184050 | JGI IMG/M metagenome (GOLD analysis project Ga0207906, IMG submission 184050) | Marine viral communities from the Pacific Ocean - LP-37 (SPAdes) | ecosystem: Environmental > Aquatic > Marine > Oceanic | place: Pacific Ocean | collected 2010-06-16
CAGTGAAAGGCCTGATTGCATCTGTACTTTATTGATTGCCATGACAAAACGTCTCTTGTGTCGTGGCTCTATTATCCGCAGTCGCCGGGTCATATCATGACCCTACTGAGCTTGGTACATAATCAAGACAGGCCTTGCGCCTATGGGTGTCTGCATAAGTCAGTTTTCGCGCAATAAAAAGGCCCGGCCACCGATAGGCGTGCCGGGCCTCAACGCGTTGTGCGCCCTAGGCGTTATCCAGCAGCTGCTTGCGCAGATCCAGCTTGCTGAATTTGCCGGTCGAGGTGCGCGGGATCTCCTTGACGAAGACATAGTCGTCCGGCACCTGCCATTTCTCCATGCGCTCGCGCAGAAACTCGGCCAGCGCCTCGGGCTCGACCTGATGGCCTTCGCGCAGCACGATGGCCGCCAGTGGGCGTTCGCCCCATTTCTCGTCGGGCCTGGCCACAACCGCGGCCTCGGCCACATCCTCGTGCGCCATGAGTGCGTTCTCGAGCGCGACTGAAGAGATCCACTCGCCGCCGGACTTGATCACGTCCTTGGTGCGATCGGTGAGGTTGATATAACCCTCGGCGTCGATGGTGGCGATATCGCCGGTGCGCAGCCAGCCGTCCGCTGTGAATTTCTCCTCGCTGTTATCGAGCCGGTAGTAGCTGCCGGTGATCCACGGCCCACGTACTTGAATCTCGCCCATGTCCTTGCCGTTCCAGGGCAGCGGGTCGCCGTCATCACCCACGATGCGGGTGTCGACGAACGGCACCGGCATGCCGGCGGTGGCGCGTCGCTTGTATTGCTCGTCCTCGGAGAGCTTCTGCACGGATGGCTTGAGCCGCGCGGCTGAGGCCAGCGGCGAGGTTTCGGTCATGCCCCAGGCCTGGACCACGGTGCAGCCGTAGGCATCGAAACGCCGGATCATGGACTCCGGCGCGGCCGAGCCGCCGACGGTCATACGCATTTCCGGATGCAGCTTCCAGCGCTTGGGTTCGGCGTCCAGCGCATTGATGATGCCCATCCAGATGGTGGGCACGCCGGCGGTGACGTTGACGTTCTCGGCCTCATAGACGTTGAGCAGACTTTCCGGGTCCATATGCGGGCCGGGGAATACCTGTCGTGAGCCGGTCATGGTGGCGACGTACGGCAGGCCCCATGCGTTGACATGGAACATCGGCACGACCGCCAGGATCGTGTCGTTATAGGACAGGTTCAAGCAGTCCGGTGTGCCGGCGACCATCGCATGCAGCACGCTCGAACGGTGCGAGTAGACCACGCCCTTGGGTTTGCCGGTGGTGCCCGAGGTGTAGCACATGCCGCAGGCGTCGTATTCGTTTTTCTCCGGATACTCGAAAGACTCGCCGTCGGCGGCGGCGATGAAGTCCTCGTAGTTGTCCATGCCCTCGGGCACGGGCTTGCCCGACAGCGGCACCACGATAATCTTTTCGAAGTTCACCTTGTCGGCAAACTTCTCATAGAGTGGCAATAGCACGTCGTCGATGATCAGAAAGCGGTCCTCGGCGTGGTTCACAATCCAGGACACGTCGTCGGGCGGTAGGCGCAGATTCAGCGTATGCAGCACCGCGCCCGTGATGGGAACGCCGAAATACGCTTCGAGATGCGCATGCGTATTCCACGAGAACGTGGCAACACGGTCGCCCGACTTGATGCCGGTGTCCAGCAGCGCCTGACCGAGCTGGCGCGCTCGCCGATACAGATCCGCGTAGGTCTGGCGATGCAGGCTCTTGTCCGGCATGTGGGTAACGATCTCGACGTCACCGAACTGTGTGCCCGCACGCTCGAGTATGTCGTCGAGCACCAGCGGACGATCCATCATCGTGGACTTCATATGATCTCCTCAGATCGATGTAGAAAAAGTAATTGTTATTAAGCTCGGTCAGGATCGCATTGTTATGTCGTGATCGTCCAAATTCTTTGGTCTATACCTGCGTCGCGCGTGCAAAACGAATTGGTAATTGCTATTACTGATCGTGAGTTGCGGGTATCGGTGGCCCGTAATCGGAACTGCGCTCATGTTCAGTTGCCATACCGTCTGCGGCGTATGGTGATGTCAGCTGCTGTCCGAGCGCGTCGGAAACTGTCTTATGGAGATAAAGACTCGATGAAGAATCCAATATGGACTTTGCTGTTCTCGGCAGCACTGGTGATCGGCCACGCCGGTGGTGTGATGGCCGGCGAACTGACGGTGGATGAGATACAGGGTGAACTCGACGCCGCGACGCCAGAGCAGCCTGCGAACTTCTCCGGGCAGGATCTGAGCCGTCTGGATCTGTCCGGCATGGATTTGTCGGGCGCCAATCTCGCCGGTGCGAATCTGACCAACACGCGCCTGGAGAAAACAATCCTGAAGGGCGCCAACCTGAAAGGCGCCAATCTCGATGGCTCCTGGTTGATCGGCGCGGACTTCTCTCATGCCAATCTCCAGAACGCCCATATGTTCGGACCGGTCGTCGCCCAGGGGCTTGAGCCCTCGCGTGCACAGTCGCCGGTGTTTACGGGCGCGGACTTCTCCGGTGCCCGGGTGATCGCCAGGCTATCCCAGGGCGACAACGCACAGGCAACGTTCGCCAAGGCGAACCTCGGCGCTGATATGGGTAACCAGTCGATGGGCCTGATGCGATTCGAGGCTGAAGGCGCGAATCTGGCCGGCGCTGATTTTTCGGGCGCGAACCTCAATCATGCCCTGTTCAAATTCGCCGATCTCAAGGGCGCGGACTTTACCGATGCCGATATCCGCAGCGCCGAGTTTGATGGCGCGAATATGACCGGCGCGCACTTCGCCGGCGCGAACGCCGAAGGGGCGAGCTTCGATACCGCGAACCTGTCCGGCGCTACAGGGCTCGACAGCGCACGCGGCATGCCCGCGCTCCCGTGACTGGCCAGGGCCTGTTGCCGGCTTGTACGAGACCGCGCCAGGGGCTTTCTCAGGGCTGGACGAGGCACAGATCGTGCGGCGCTGCTATATTTCGGCGCTGACTTGAACGGTGATAGCCATGCGCTACTGGGAAGATTTCGAAACCGGCGCGGTGGCGTGCTACGGCGCGTATCACGTCACTGAAGATGAGATCGTGACGTTCGGCCGCGCCTATGATCCGTTGCCGTTCCATATCGACCCGGAGGCGGCAAAGGCCAGCCCGTACGGGCGCTTGACCGCGCCGGGGCTGCTGATCTGTGCGATTTTCATGCGCATGCTGGTCGACAACGTGCTTGCCGATGCGGCCTCCATGGGCTCGCCCGGCTGCGATGCGGTGACGTGGCGATTGCCGGTCTGTGCTGGCGATACGCTCAGCGTGCGTCAGGAAACGCTATCGATGCGCGTGCTGGAAAGCAGACCGGAACTGGGCCTGGTCAGCAATCGCTTTCAAGTACTCAATCAGACCGGTGAAATCGTCTGCGAGATCATGTCGAAGGGCCTGTTCGGCCGGCGTGAGGCTTCGGCGGGAGCCGTGTCGTGATTCACTACGAAGATCTTGAAATCGACCAGTGCGATACATTCGGGACGATCACGGTCGATGCCGACGAGGTGGTCGAGTTCGCCCGCCGCTATGATCCGCAGCGTTTTCATCTGAGCGACGAGGGCGCGCGCGACACTTATTTTGGCCGTCTTGCCGCGTCGGGCTGGCATACCGCTGCGATGACCATGAAGCTGATGATGACCGGCCGTGAAGCACAGCTGGCCAGTCTGGGTTCGCCGGGGCTTGAGGATCTGCGCTGGCGCCGACCGGTCTATCCGGAGGATCTGTTGCGTGCCCGCGTCACGGTGACAGACAAGCGTCTGTCCCGGTCTCGCCCGGAGATGGGGCTTGTGCATTTCAGGGTCGAGACCATCAATCAGGACGATGTCGTGGTGATGAGCTTCACGACGGTCTCCATGCTTGCCCGCCGGGACAATCAAGCGTTGGCCTGATCCGTCACAAGATGTGACTTGCTGTGGCGGGCCAAGCGTATGCGGACAAAGAAGGAACGGGCTCGCGCAGGGATGTGCAGCCGTCAGACGTCACGCGCTGTTCCGGTGAGCGCGTGGAGTGTCAGCACGCGCCGTGCTGGCCAGGAATCACGCGGCTGATATCGCCTCGAATCATCCGCTACCTCGGTGTTGCAACCGCTGCTTCAGGCCGAAGAGCAACCAGCGCTTCGCCAGCCACCGCTACGCCGGGCCCGACCTCAGTCGGTAGCGTCCAGGTTGGGCGGGCGTAACAGCTGGGCACAGTGGCCGATCTGTTCACCGGCGCGTTTGAGCGCCAGACAGACGCTCTCGATCACGAGTTGGGCCTGCTGAAGCTGGATATAGTGGCCGCTGTTGCGGGCCACGAAATGTATCGTCCCGGGATGGCCGTCGACGAATTCCTGTTGCAGCGTACGCCATAGATTTTCACGCCGCTGGCCGCGCTCGTCGGTACCCGCGATCTGCTCGCCCCGGCTGACCAGAACGATAGGTACCTTGGGTAGCGGCGGGGCGTCGGCGACCTGTCTTTCGCTGGTGCGAAAACCCACCAGCTCGTTGTGCGCGGTGCGCCAGGTGACCGGATCGTAGGTCAGCTCGTAGGCTCGGCGCTCGGCTTCGGGCGGAAGCCCCGGCGGCACGTAAGGGGTGGTGTTGAGATGGAATTCGCCCTTGGGTGCGATCACCGTGCCGGTCTCGCGGGCGTAGCGCTCGATCTGGTCCACCTGGCTGGAGTCCACCAGAACCAGCCCCGCCGTGTCGTCAGGATAGGTCGAGGCGAACAGCTGTATGTTCCAGCCGCCGAAGGAATGCCCGACCAGGACATACGGTGGCTGTACGTCGGCGACTTCCAGCAGCCGGTGCAACTCGTAGACGATGGTGGCGCTGGTACGTGGCGGCAGGCGGGCATCGCTGTCACCGTAGCCGGCCCGGTCGTAGCTGCAGGCGCGCACGTGGCGTGCGATCTCCGGCTGAACGCGAGACCAGACCAGGGCGCTGTCACCCAGCCCGGAATCGAACACCACGCTCACACCGCGAGCGGGGCCGGGCCGGCCCTCGCAGTCGAGATGCATGCGATGCCCGTCGACGTCGACCAGCCGCCCGGGCGGATCGGCAGGCGCGCTGTCCACCGCGGCATAGGCGGGCTGCACGCCTGTCGTCGTCGCGCTTGCCAGCCACATGCTGGCCACAGCCAGCGCCGACGCGCAGCGCTGTCGTGCGCGCGCCGGCCAGATCAATGTGTTGAATGTCATCGCACCGTCCCGCGCATCACACCCTGTGCCCGAGTGTACGCGCAGGCGCGTCAGGCGATGCAGCGCACGCGCGCGAAAGTCAGGCTCTACGTGCGGTGCGCCTCGCCCAGATAGTCGTTGGAACTCATCTCGTGCAGGCGGCTGGCCGTGCGTTCGAACTCGAAGCCCAGCCGTGTGCCGTTGTAGAGGCTGTCCGGATCGGCGTCGGCGGTGCAGAACAGTTTGACGCGGCGGTCGTAGAATTCGTCCACGGCGTTGATGAAGCGGCGCGCGGCGTTGTTGTCGTTGTCGTCGAACACGGGCACGTTCGAGATCATGATCGTCGAGAACTCGCGCGCCAGTTCGATATAGTCGTTGGCCGAGCGGTTGCCCTGGCACAGATCCTCGAACTCGAACCATACGACCGTGTCGGCACGCCGACGAATCGGGATCTTGCGCCCCAGTATCTTCACGTTGCTGGCGTCGGCGTGCGGGCGTGCCGCAAGTCGGTCGAAGTGGCGGGCGAGTACGGCATCGGCCTCGTCGCCAGCCGGCGTCTGATAGGTGGCCGATTCGTCGATATGATCCAGCCGGTAGTCGGTGCCGTCGGCCAGATGCATCACCTCGCAGTGGGTCTTGATGCGCTCGATCGTCGGCATGAAGCGCTCGCGCTGCAGGCCGCCGCGATACAGCTCGTTCGGGTCCACGTTGGATGTAGTTACGAGCGTCACGCCCTGCTTGAATAGCTCCTCGGTCAGGCGCGCCAGAATCATGGCGTCGGCAACGTCCGAGACGAAGAATTCGTCGAAGCAAAGCACCCGGTCCGACGACCAGTCCCTGGCGATCAGCTTGAGCGGATCGGATTCGTTGGCGTGGCGCTTGCGCGCCTCGTGCACCTTCTGCATGAAGCGATGAAAATGCAGGCGCGTCTTCTCCTCGAAGGGCAGGGCATCGAAGAAACAGTCCATCAGATAGGTCTTGCCGCGCCCTACGCCGCCCCAGAGATACAATCCCTGGACCTTCTCGCGTCGGGTCTTGCCGAAAAACGACTTGGTTGTCGGGTTGTCGAGCAGCTGTTCGTAGACGCGCTGGAGCGCATCCACCGCCTTGGCCTGCTCAGGGTCGCGTTGGAAATCCTCGTTCTCGAGGTCGGCCTCGTAGCGCGCACGCGGGCTGGGCGGTCTGTTGGCGCCGTCGGCCATAGGGAACTCTCGCAAAAATCTTGTGGTAATTATAACCTCGCGTGATGGCCGCTATCGATGCACTGCCCGAGGACACCGCTCGTCATATCGAGAACTTCATCGACGGCCTCTGGGCCGAGCGCGGGCTGGCCGAGGCCACGCTGGCCGCCTATGCCAACGATCTGGCCCATTTCGCCGCCTGGCTGGGCCGCGACGACGGGCCGAATCGGCCCATGGACGCGGTCGATCGCCACGATATTCAGGCCTATCTGGCGATGCGCAATACGCCCGGCTCGAGTCCGCGCAGCGCGGCCCGCCTGCTTTCCAGCCTGCGTCAGTACTATCGCTATCAGCTACGCGCGGGAGCCATAGCCGAGGATCCGACCGCGCTCATCGACATGCCTGGTCAGGGTCGTCGTCTGCCCAGGACGCTGTCCGAAGCGGATGTCGAGGCGCTGATCGCCGCGCCGGAAATCGAGACCGATCTCGGACTGCGCGACCGCGCCATGCTGGAGCTCATGTATGCAGCCGGCCTGCGGGTCTCGGAGCTGGTGGGCGCCACGCGCGCCCAGGTCAATACGCGCCAGGGTGTGATTCGTGTGACCGGCAAGGGCGGCAAGGAACGGCTGGTGCCGCTGGGCGATACTGCCGTGCACTGGATCGAGCATTACCTGCGCAGCGCGCGCGGCCTGCTGCTGGGTGCGGCGACCAGCGATGCGTTGTTCGTCACCGCGCGTGGATCGGGCATGACGCGTCAGAACGTCTGGCATCGAATCCGCCACTACGCCGGTATTGCCGGCATTCGATGCGATGTGTCACCGCATGCGCTGCGCCATGCCTTTGCCACGCATCTGCTCAACCACGGCGCCGATCTGCGCGCCGTGCAGATGCTGCTGGGGCACGCGGATCTGTCGACCACCCAGATTTATACCCATGTAGCGCGTGCCCGGCTTGCGAGCCTGCACGCCGAACATCATCCACGCGGGTAGCCGGCCATGGCACGTAATATCGAGATCAAGGCGTGCGTACCCGATCGCGCCAGGCTTGTAGAGCGCGTACAAACGCTGGCCGGCGACGCGGTGGCCATCATTGACCAGGACGACTGTTTTTTTGCCTGTGCCAGCGGGCGGCTCAAGCTGCGTGACTTCGGCGACGGCAACGGCGAGCTGATCGCCTACGAGCGGCCGGATCAGGCCGGGCCCAGTGCATCGACCCATTTCCGCACCGAAACACGGGATCCGGCCGGTCTGCGCGATGCGTTGAGCGCCAGCCTCGGCGTGATCGGCCGCGTGCGCAAATCACGCACGCTCCACATCGCAGGCCGCACGCGTATCCATCTCGACCAAGTCGAGGCGCTGGGCGACTTCATGGAACTGGAGGTGGTGTTGGCCGCTGGCGAAGATCTCGAGCAGGGCGTAGCAGAAGCCCGCCAGCTGATGACCGCGCTGGGCGTCGACGACGTCGACCTGTGTCGCGACGCCTATATCGACATGCTGGCCGCAGCCGTGCATGTCGACACGCCGCAAGACTAGGGCCTGTTGCCATTTCGTGCGAGCGCCGCGTTGGAGACCTCAAATCGTCTCAGGCAAGGCGCGAGTCGCCGGTCGTGGCTGGCCACGGCCAAGACTTGCAACGCCGCATGAGGCGATTTGAGGCCCAACCCTTTAGGGACAAGAGCTGTTTTGTGGCAATACAGCGTTGCAGCACGCTTACGTAGAGTGACTACGCGGCACGTGCTGACGCCTCGTCTTGCCGCAAAACAGCTCTTGGCGCGGTCTCGTACGAAACGGCAACAGGCCCTAGCGCTCCAGCAATTCCCGCTTGTTGGGCTTGTCGGCCCATTCGTCGGCGTCTGCCGGCGGCTTCTTGACCTCGGTGATCACCGGCCACTTCGCGGCGAGCTCTGCGTTGATCTGCAGGAAGTCGGCCTGGTCCTCGGGCAGATCATCTTCCGAGAGAATCGCCTCGACCGGACATTCCGGCTCGCACAGCGTGCAGTCGATGCACTCTTCCGGATCGATGGCCAGGAAATTCGGGCCTTCATGGAAGCAATCCACCGGACACACTTCAACGCAGTCGGTGTATTTGCACTTGATACAGTTTTCGATGACTACGAAGGTCATGTGTCAATCCTCGTCACAAAGCCTGAAAAGCGGGCGCCAGTTTAGCAGCTGATCTGCGCCAGGAGCCTGCGCCGTGTCGGTCGCGTAAGCGAAAGCGTGGCGATCCGATCAGGGGCTCCTAACCTACGTTCGGCTCACGGGCCAGATGCATGGCCTTCCAGTCATCGCTGCCCAGGCTCTCGGTATGCAGTCCGAAATGGCCGGCGCGACGATCAGCGAAATAGCGTTCAAGCGCTCGATATATGGTGGGGAAGGCCAACTGTGGCCAGTCGATCTCGTCTTCGGACAACAAGTCGACGAACTGGCTTTCCTGGCCGGCCCCGTAGTGGCTGCCGGCAAGTTTCGCGCGATAGAAGATATGCACCTGGCCGATATGGGTGACATCGATCATGGCAAACAGCGCTGCATCCAGGACCTCAGCCTGCGCTTCCTCGCGGGTTTCGCGGGCCGCGCCTTCGAAGATCGTCTCGCCCAGTTCCAGGAAACCAGCGGGCAGCGTCCAGAACCCGAGGCGCGGCTCGATTGCGCGCCGGCACATGAGGATCCGGCCCTCGTGCTCGACAATACAGCCCACCACGTTGCGCGGATTATCGTAGAAAATCTCGCCCGAGGCGGTGCAGATATTACGCTTGCGATCGTCGCCTTCCGGCACGCGGAACTCGGCGGGCGCGCCGCAGTTGGGGCAAAAGGACATGGGCTTTGGCATAAGTCATGCAGGTTAGCAGAACCGGCAACGGACGAGTCATAGATCGGTGGTGGAACAGACTGATCTGCAGACACGACAAGTGCGCCGGCACTCGATCTGATCGTAGCCGCTGCTATGCTCGAACCATTGAATATGAACCGGTGAACTGCTCCGCGATGAATCCAGCGATTAACGAAAAACATCCCGCATCCAGCCAGGCCGATCAGGCCGAACAGGATCGCGCGCTGCGCTCACAAGTCCGTGAGGCCGGTGCGCTTCTGGGCGACGTGCTGCGCTCGCAGGCGCGGGAGGATGTCTTCGACACGGTGGAAAAACTCAGGCGCGGCTATATCGCCCTGCGTGAGCACGACGCCGCTGCCGAACGCGCCGAGCTGCAGGCGCTGATCGACGCACTTCCCGCCGAGACGATGACCGAGGTCACACGCGCGTTCGCGATCTATTTCAATCTCGCCAACCTGCTGGAAGAACTGCACGCCCATCGCACGCGACGTTCGCTGGCGGCCGATGGTGATCCGCAGTGGGTAGGCTCGTTCAACCGCACGTTCACCGATATGGCCAAGCGCGGTGTCGACGCCGATGAGGCGCTGGAACGCCTGGGTCGACTGTCGTTCGTGCCGGTATTCACCGCGCATCCGACCGAGGCCAAGCCGCGCGCCGTGCTCGATGCGCTGCGGCGTCTGTTCGAGTGGTTTCACGAACTGACCTTCGGCTCACCGGACACGCTGCGCCGCGCCGATATTGAGGAACATATCCGCCAGAACATCCAGGTGCTCTGGAAGACCGAGGAAGTGCGCGGCTCGCGCCCGACCGTGGAAAACGAGATACGTAACGGGCTGTATTATTTTCGGGCCTCGCTGTTCGCCAGCGTGCCGCTGATCTATCGCAATCTGGAGCGTGCGCTCCACAACGCCTACGGAAACGATATCGAGGCGCCCAATGTGCTGACTTTCGGGTCCTGGATTGGCGGTGATCGCGACGGCAACCCCTATGTAACCGAACGCGAGACGCGTTATGCACTGCGCATGCAGGCGCGCGAGGTGCTCTCCGAATATATGCGCCAGATCGACAATCTGTCCAGCAGACTGGCGTTTTCCACGCGCTGGTGCACGCCCAGCGACGCATTCTGGGCCAGTCTGAACGCCGATGAACGCCTGATCGCGGCGCATACCGGTGCTCGCGCCGAGCGGTTTGCGGCCGAGCCGTATCGGCGCAAGCTTTATCTCATGCGCCAGCGCATCGCGGCGATGATCGATCAGACCCAGACCGAGCTGCGCCTGCGTGCCGAGCGCACCGAGCGTGCCGCGATCGCTTATCCCGGCGCAGCTGAACTGCTGGCTGATATCCGCGTCATGCGTACCTCTCTGACCAGTCATGGCGATAAGGCGATTGCCAACGCCGAACTCAAGGACTGGCAGCGGCTCGTCGAAACGTTCGGCTTTCATCTGGCACGCCTGGATCTGCGCGAGGAGTCCACCCGGCACAGCCAGTGCGTGCACGAACTGCTGGGCGCACTCGAGATCGAATCCGATTACGCCGCGTGCGACGAGACGCGCCGGGTCGAGATCCTCACGCATGAACTGGCACACGAGAACACGCCGGCCATCGACCGGCTGGATGTGTCGTCGGATGTGGCCGCTACGCTGGCCAGCCTCGCCGTGGTGCGTGAGTTCTCCCGCACGCTGGGCACCGATGCGTTCGGCAGCTACGTCATCTCGATGACCCATAGCGTCTCGGATGTGCTCGCGCTGGTCTGGCTGATGCGCGTGACTGGCGTCTATGAGCCGACAGCAGCCGTCGAGCCGCCGCTGGCTATCTCGCCGCTGTTCGAGACGGTGGCCGATCTCGAGCATATCGAGCCGGTGCTGGATACGCTGCTCGATCATCCGGCCTATCGGGCGTTCCTGGCGGCTGGCAAGCATGCCGATGCCACGCTGCGCCAGGAAGTCATGCTCGGCTATTCGGACTCCTGCAAGGACGGCGGCATCATGACCTCGCGCTGGCAGCTCTATCGCGCCCAGCAGCAGGCCGCAGCCCTGTGCGAACGCCACGGCGTCGACTGCGTGCTCTTTCATGGGCGCGGCGGCACGGTGGGGCGCGGCGGCGGCCCGACCCATCAGGCGATCATGAGCCAGCCGCCGGGTACGGTGCGCTCGAAGATCAAGTTCACCGAACAGGGTGAGATGATCTTTGCCAAGTACAGCAATCCCGAAACCGCCGTGCACGAGCTCACGCTCGGCATCACCGGAACGCTCAAGGCCAGTGCCATCACCGATGATGACGCCGATTTTTCGGAGCCCGCAGGCCGGCTCGCCGATACCGGGGAGCGCTACTATCGCCAGCTCACCGAGGATACCGACGGCTTTTTCGATTATTTTCAGACTGCCACGCCGACGGCAGAGATCGGGGCGCTGAATATCGGTTCGCGCCCGGGCTCGCGTCCCTTGTCTGCGGCGATGACCAAAGGCTCGATCCGGGCGATATCCTGGGTGTTCGCCTGGGCGCAGTCGCGCCACACCGTGCCGGGCTGGCTGGGCCTGGGTACCGCGCTCGCCGACGGTGGCGTGGACACCGATCAACTCCGCAGGCTCTACCGCCAGTGGCCTTATTTCGCGACCATCATCGACAATGTACAGATGTCGCTGGCCAAGGCGGATATGTCGATTGCGTCCAGTTATGCCGGTTTGGCGCCGGACCATCGCCATATATTCGAAGCCATCAGCGCTGAATACGAGCGTGCGGTGGCCGGCGTCCTGGCGATCACCGGCGAGACCAACCTGCTCGACGACGACAAGGTGCTGCAAACCTCGCTGGACCGGCGCAGGCCGTATCTCGACCCGCTCAACCATATTCAGATCGTAGCCCTTGCACGCTACCGCGAAAGCGGCGATCGGAGATGGCTGGATCCGGTGCTGCGCTCGATCAACGCGATCGCTGCAGGCATGCGCAATACGGGCTGATTCATCCGCCGTTAGGCTGCGGCCGCTAGAGTGAGTGCATGATTCTCCGTTATCGGAAAACAATCATGAGGCAGACTTCGGGAATAGGGCGCGGCGTTTTGTTCGTCAGTCTGATGCTTTGCGTATTCGGTTCGGTAAGTCTTGCGCAGGATACGTCGGCAGTTCGCGACCGGCCCGAACGTCCGGTCTATCTGAGCATTGTGCCGGTGGCCGACGCCGAGGATACGACTCTGCCGCAGGACGTAGTCGCCGCCATGGCGCGCGAAGCGCTGTCGGGGGCGCGCCAGACCACGATTCGTATGAAGGACGAGGCTCTGCCGGCAGGCGTGCGCGTGCTGCGCATCATGTACATCGTCCATCAGCAGCCCGATGACAACGGCATGACGCTGGCCGCAGCCGCCTCTACCGAGTTGCTGCGTACCGCCAACAAACGCGATGGCAGCATGCAGACTTTTTCTATCTACAACGGCATTCAGCAGACGCTGGTCCAGGGCTCGGATCTCAAGCGTGCCCAGACGTTGCTACGCGCTGCGTTCAAGAAAGAACTGCAGGCGCGCATCTCCTCGGCGTTCCAGAATGCGCAGGCGCTTTAGACGATATGCCCACCAGCGCGGCCGGTGTCTTTCGCCGCGCGCACTTTCGATTTTGAAGACGACGGCCAGTAGTTGCTTGATGCGCCGCGGCGCTGCCGCCGCCGATTGTGTTGGATAAAGCTTGCGGCGCTGTCGTGGCGCGCCAGGACAGTCATTCATCAACAGTGGCCGGCAGCCGGAATATCGCTGAGTGAGTCGCAGTCTGCTGTTGTCATCACTCGCTCAGGCGCCTTTGCTTGGCGCGCGATATCTTGTGATTGCGACACAATGGCTGCTGGCGCGGGGCCGCAGGTAACGGCAACACGCCTTCAGCCCGCACAAGATCACGCCGGCGTGGATAATGCCGGCTGAATTTTCACCCGATTTCGGAGCACGTCTGTGAGCATGAAAAACAAACCCATTCGTTTGACCTTATTGCTGCTCGGCGTCTTGATGCTTGCAACGTTTGGTCCGGCCGTCGCGCAGTCGCAGAACAGCGCAACGCAGCGACCCGTCTACCTGGACGTTCGACCCGTCGCCAATGCCAACAATTCGAGTCTGTCCGATGATCTGATCTTGTCCATGGCGCGCGACAAGCTGGCCTCGATGGATCTACCGACCATTCGCATGGGTGGGCAAAGGCTGCCGCCGGACGTATATGTACTGCGCATCCTGTATATCGTCCACCGACAAACCGGTCACGATGAGCTCACCCTGTCGGCATCGGCTTCCACCCAGCTGTTGCGCACCGATGACCGCGACGGCGACGGTGTGGTGCGGGCCTATTCCGCGTACAACGGCCTGCAGCAGGTACTCGTACAGGGCAGCGATGAGCAGAACGTGAATATGCGGTTGCGCGACGCCTTTGAACGTCAGCTGAAGGCGCGAATTTCGGCGGCGTTTCTCAATCAGCGATCGTTTTGAGACCACGCGCGCTGTTATCCTTGCCCGCAATAATCTAAACCAAGGACCGTATTCATGGCCGCCAACGACATGCCCGAAATCAAGATCGACGCCGACCACATGTTTCGTGAAGAGTCTTTCACTGACCTGAAAGTCGGCAGCATCCGGCGCCTGATCCCGGTGACCGCCGACGGCGACGACGACAGCACGCGCCAGACCTACTACGAGGGCCAGGCCAGCCTGATGACGCCGGCGGGCAACCTGCCGTTATCGTTCGAACTGGAAGCCGACTCGCTATCTGTCGCGATTGAGCAGTTCCCCGATGCGGTCAACGCCGCCGCCGAACGTGCCATCGAGGAACTCAAGGAAATGCAGCGCCAGCAGAGCCAGCAGATCCAGGTGCCGGGTCAGGGTGACTTTGGCGGTGGCCAAGGTGGCCAGGGCGGCAGGGGCCAGATTCAGTTCTAGAAAGCTGTCGGACGTGAGGGGTCGTAGCGAGCATGGCGCTTTCCCCGACCGCGCAGTAGCGTCCTGCTGAGCCCGACGGCCTACTAGGCGAGGCGTCGCTGAAAAGCCGAAGCGCTGTGCGCCTCGGCTTTTTCTTTTGTACAGGGCGCAGGGCCGGAATTTACTGGCTGCGGTCTTCAATAATGCGGCGGCGGGGCGTCCTCGACGCTGCCGCCGTCGGCTTCGGCGAGCGCCTGCACGCGCAATTCCAGCTGCCGGCAGCGTTCGCTAAGCAGAGCCAGTGTCTGCGCCTGTTCGTAGACGAGATCGCTGAGCTGCTCGATGGCATCATCCTGGTAGGCGATCCGGGTTTCCATTGCCTCGCTCGTGCTCATACGGTGTCTCCCTGCGCCAGATCCAGTTCAGCGTCCAGTGCCGCACGGATAGCCGCCACATCGCCAGCCTTATAGTCACGCGTCACCTCCAGATGGCCCCACACCGGCTTTGGCCAGCAGGGATCGGTGCGATGCCGGGCGATCAGATGGATATGCATCTGCGAGACCATGTTGCCCAGCGTGGCTATATTGAGCTTGTCGGCCGCAAACCAGCGCGCGGTAAAACCGGCCAGGCTGCGCACCTGCAAGCTGATCTGGTTGTGTTCGGCGTCGTCGAGCTCGTGCCAGTCGATAGCCTCGGTATCGGGAACGAGGATCAGCCAGCCAACGCTGGCATTGCGATTGAGCAGCACTGTCGCGCGGTCCAGCGTGCCGAGCACGTGGCTGTCGTGGAGTAGCTGTGGGTCGATATTCATCGATGATCGATCGGCTTCAGGCCGGCAGCGGTTGGACGCGCGCATCATACACAAGCGACGCGGCGCTACGATGCCGGTCGCTGCCCGCCCGCGATAGCGCGCGCCTGTGGACTGTGCTGTGATTGGCGCCTTCATCCCCCTCGACGATCTCGAAAACGTGAGTGATTCCATGGGCCGGATAGTGTTCTGGCTTCGCAACCGACGGCCGGTAACGCTCGTCGTTCTCGGCTATTCGTTCTATATTTTCTGTGGCTTCGTATTGCTCTGCCTGCCGTTTGCGCACGCGCAGCCCGGTCTGTCGCCGCTGGATCATCTGTTCATCGCCACCTCTGCGGTCTCCACGACAGGGCTGGCCACGATCAGCCCGGGGGGCAGCTATAGTTTCTTCGGGGAGATTGTCATCCTCGGCCTGATCCAGCTCGGCGGCATCGGCTACATGACGCTGGGCTCCTTTGTGATGCTGGCCGTGCGCCACCGCCTGGACGATGTTCATCAGGGCGTGGCGCGCAAGGCCTTTGTATTGCCGCAGGACATGGATGTTGCGCGCTTCATCCGCGGTCTGGTGGCATTCACACTGATCATCGAGAGCATTGGCGCGATCGGGTTGGCGTGGCTTTTCGCACGTGCCGGTACGCCCGATCCGATATGGAACGGCATATTCCATTCGATTTCAGCGTTCTGTACGGCGGGTTTCAGCCTGTTCGACAACAGTCTCGAAGACTACAGCGCTGATATCGGCATCAATCTGGTTATCGTCGCCCTGTGCTATCTCGGTGCCATCGGCTTCATCGTGATGAGTGACTGGTGGCTCTGGGCGACCACACGGCGCTCACCGTCGCTGACCTCACACATCATCGTCCGCGTGACGCTCTGGCTGGCCCTGATTGGCACGATCGCGGTTGCGCTTACCGATCCGGCATTGGCACAGCTCGGTATCACTGAGCGCCTGCTCGCGAGTCTGTTCCAGGTGATGACCGCCATGACCACGGTCGGCTTCGATACCTTCGCCATCGCAAATCTCGGCTCGGCCACCATTCTGCTGCTGATCGTGGCGATGGTCATGGGCGCATCGCCGTCCGGTACCGGCGGCGGAATCAAATCGACCACGGTGGGCATCTTCTACGGCGCGGTTCGCGGCGCGCTCGCCGGACGCAGCCGCATACAGCTACCCGGCAGTCGATCAGCGAGGCACGCGTGCACATGGCAATGGCCGCATTCGGCATGTATATGGGTACGCTCATCATTGGCGTTGCCGCGTTGATGTTGGTCGAGCCGCATGATTTTGCCGATCTGTTATTCGAGTCGGTGTCCGCGATTGGCACCGTGGGCCTGAGCCTGGGTGTGACGGGCGATCTGAGCACAGCCGGAAAGTGGATCGTCATCGCCATGATGTTTGCCGGCCGCCTCGGGCCCATCACTATCGGCGTGGCGGTTTTTCCCAAGCCATCAGAGGTCGACGAGTTCCGGCGTGCGCCGGCTGACGTGGCGGTCTGAGCCGCATCGGCTACAATCCCATGCTCTATTTCATCGTCAAGTGCGCGCTGTCTGGCGTAATCATTGCACTGATATCGACTGTTGCACGACGCAGTCCGGGTCTGGGCGCGCTCATTGCCTCGCTGGCGCTGCTCTCGGTGTTTGGCATGCTCTGGCTGTGGCACGATACCCACGATGAAGCACGAATGGCGGCGCACGTTGGTGCGACTTTCTGGTATGTACTGCCGTCGTTGCCCATGTTCCTGCTGATTCCCGCGCTGCTCACGCGCGGCGTCGGTTTCTGGCCCGCGTTGCTGATCGGTTGCCTGCTTACCGTCGCGCTCTATGCGCTCGTTACGCTGCTGGCCTCCAGACTGGGGATCGATCTCTAGGCGAGCTGGAGGCGCGCCGCAATAAGCGCGGTTCGGCCATGCATTCCCGTTTGCAGGCGGTTGTCCTGCGGGCCGGTATTAAAGGCGTGGCAGGTGCGAACTGGACCGGCGAGAGCGTGATCGAATCATCATCGTAATGGTGCCCGGGGCGAGAATCGAACTCGCACTCTGTTGCCAGAACCGGATTTTGAATCCGGCGCGTCTACCAGTTCCGCCACCCGGGCCGATGATCGTGGCGCAGTATACCGATCGTAGCGCGCGCGACCAATGATCGGATACGGCGCAATCAATGTTCCGCCAGAATCGCTTCCATATCGGTCTGGTAGGCGGTCACCGTCTGGCGGTAGGTGAGTGCCGGGTGGGCAGCGGTGCCGTTGATGATGAAGGCAAACGCGCCGAAACCGCCGTCGACCTTGCGGAAATACCCGGCGAGCGCGCGCACGGTGACGGGTTCGCTGAGCGTACCGGTCTTGGCGGTCAGGCGCGTGAGCCAGTCGAAGTTGCCTTGTTTGAGGGTGCGCGACGGCGCCGACAGCGGCACCGGCATACTCCCGTATAGCGCCGGAAACAGCGCGTTCTGGTGATACATATAGCCCAGCAGTGCGACCAGATCGCGCGCCGACAGCTTGTTGGACACGGCCAGGCCGCTGCCGCTGTCCAGCACCGGCCCGGTGCCTGCGACTGCCTCAGTGGGGTAACTCTCGCGCATGGCCCGGTCTGCCAATGCTTCCAGCGCCTGCGAGGCCAGCGGCAGACTCAATGGTTGGTTGTACTGGCTGTCCGCGGCGAGATTCAGGGTGAGGGTGTCGGCCATATAGTTGTTGGAATACGCCATCAGCGGAATCAGCTGTTCGGAGAGCGTATCGCTTTCGATCTGCGCGAGCGTGGTCGCGCCCTGGCCGGCGTTGGTGGCCACCTGAATATTGCCGTCGACGGTCACGCCCATGTCGACCAGCATGGCGGCAAGAATGCGTGCTGTTTCCGTGGCCGGGCCGGTGACCGCACGATGCACTTCGTAGGGGCCGCCGTCGGCAGGCAGCGCGCCGCGCAGATGCAGCGTCGAGTGGCCGTTGTCGTAGGTGCGCCATGCCTTGAGCGTCGCTCTGGAGCCGGCCACGCTGGTCTCTACCTTATTGTCGATCGCATAGCCCGACATGCTGGCCGGATGCAGCACCACGCGTGCTGATGCGCCCGTGCTCGCTCCACCGTAGACGCTGGCGTGGACGGTGCCGAAGTTGGTGCCGGCAGCGGATAGCGGCGCGCTATAGGCATGCCACGCGCGGCTCTGGGCGTCACAGCGATCCTTGGTCAGGCACGGCACGGTACCGAACAAACCGTCGTCGACGATGAGATTGCCGCTGACATGGGTTACCCCGCGCCCCAGCAGGCGTCCGATCAGCGACCAGATATCGCCGTTGTCGAGTGACGGATCGCCGCCGCCGACAAACACCAGATCGCCGTTGAGCGTGCTGCCGGTGACCGCACCGCGGCTGGCAAAGCGGGTTGTGAAACGGTGATCCGGACCAAACTGCCCGAGGGCGGCGCTGGCGGCATACAGCTTGCTCACCGATGCCGGCGTGAGACGTTGGTCGGGATTGAGTTCGGCGATGGTCGTCATGTCGTCCAGATCCACGACCATTGCGGTGACGTTTGCGCGCTGTGCCAGAGACCGGAGAGAGTCCAGATAATCGGCGGCGAACGCAGGAGCGCCAGCGACAAGCGCCAACAGGGCGCCGGCCAGGAGATGGAACGACCGGTGCGGGGTCGGCTTGTGAACGCTGTGCATTGGGGCCTCGTAAGGTCGGGTGCCGCATTATCGAAGGCGGCAGTGTATGCGCCCCATCGTTAGCGACTCAATTGATTAGCCGACGTTATCGGCCGCCGCAGCGAGCAGTGCAGCGTTCGTTGCGTCGACGCCGGCGCGGTCAGTCTCTACACTGCGCCGCCATGCATCTCGAACGTCTGGCTCAATCTGGCGCGGCTCGCCGCGGCTGTCTGCATCTGCCCCACGGCGATGTGGCCACACCGGCCTTCATGCCCGTGGGCACCTACGGCACGGTCAAGGGCATGACGCCCGAGGAGATCGAATCGCTGGGCGCTGAGATCGTGCTGGGCAATACCTATCACCTGATGCTGCGCCCGGGCACCGAGGTGATCGGCGCGCACGGCGGTCTGCATGATTTCATGCATTGGCAACGGCCGATCCTGACGGATTCCGGCGGCTTTCAGGTATGGAGTCTGGCCGAGATGCGCAAACTCACCGAGGACGGCGTGGCTTTTCGCTCGCCGATCGACGGCTCGCGCCAGTATCTGTCGCCCGAGCGCTCGATCGAGGTCCAGCGCGCGCTGAACTCCGATATCGTCATGTGCCTGGACGAATGCACGGACTATCCCGTGGCCAAGGCCGATGCGGCCCGTTCCATGCAACTGTCGATGCGCTGGGCCGCACGCTGTCGGGCAGCCCACGGCGACAGCAACAATCTGTTGTTTGGTATCAACCAGGGCAGCGTGTTCGACGACCTGCGCGCCGAATCCATGGCCGCACTCGTGGATATCGGCTTCGACGGCTATGCGATCGGCGGGGTGTCGGTGGGCGAATCCTGGGCCGACAAGGCCAGCGTCCTCGACGGCGTGCTGCCTGTGACCCCCGAGGACTATCCACGCTATCTCATGGGCGTGGGCACGCCATCCGATCTGGTGGCGGCGGTGTCTTTCGGCATCGACATGTTCGACTGTGTGATGCCGACCCGGAATGCACGCAACGGCTACCTGTTCACGCATCAGGGCGTGATCAAGATCAAGAATGCCGTGCACCGTTTCGATACCGGCCCGCTGGACAGCGCCTGCGAGTGCTATACCTGTCGCCACTACAGCCGTGCCTATCTGCATCATCTGTATCGCTGCGGCGAGATTCTCGCTGCGCGGCTGCATACCTGGCACAACCTTTTCTACTACCAAAGATTGATGCAGCGTATCCGTGCGGCGATCGAGGCCGACCGATACAGCACGTTCATGAAGGATTTTTTTGCGTCGGCGGAAGGCGCCGGCACCGCGCAGGCGGCTTATTTCGGCTATGGCTGATTCGCGCGGTCGACGGCTGGCTTTCGACGGCACGGGCTAGCCAGACCCTGTGGCATACTACGCCGCTTGTTAAAGGCCTGATGGCCACACGTCATTCGGAAGGGCAAAATATGGATTTTCTGATTTCCCCGGCGTACGCGCAGGGTGGGGCCGCTGGTGGCGGCATCATGCCGACGCTGATCATGGTCGGTCTGTTCTTCGTGTTCATGTATTTCATGATCATCCGTCCACAGATGAAGCGTCAGAAAGAGCACAAGAAGCTGCTCGAGAGCCTGGACAAGGGCAGCGAGATCGTCACGTCCGGCGGTATTGCCGGTCGGATCCGCCAGGTTGGCGAGAACTTCCTGGTGGTCGAGGTCTCTGAAGGCGTCGAGATCCGCGTGCAGAAGAACGCGGTGACCAGTGTCGTACCCAAGGGCACGATCGAGTCGCTGTAATTTGTTGAGTTTCAGCCGGCGCGCCGACGTTCGGCGCGGTACCGGCCCCAGACGCTAGACCCGGGACGCCATGAACCGCTATCCGTTGTGGAAATACCTGTTGCTGCTGGCTGTATTGCTGGCGGGTGTGCTGTATGCGTTACCCAACCTGTACGGAGAGCAACCGGCGGTGCAGGTGTCCCGGGCCAACGGTGACGCGGCCAACCAGACGCTTGTGAACACCGTGCAGCGTACGCTGGACAGCGCCGACGTCGCGCCGGTGGAGATCACCCTCGAAGAGGGCCGCCTGCTCGCGCTCTACCCGAACCCCGAGGCGCAGCTCAAGGCCGCCGGCGTGCTCAAGCGCGAGCTGGGCGACGATTTCACCGTGGCCCTGAACCTGGCGTCGAGCACGCCGGGCTGGCTGCGCGCAATCGGCGCCGAGCCCATGGCTTTGGGCCTGGACTTGCGCGGCGGCGTGCACTTCCTGCTCGAAGTGGATATGGACAGCGTGTTCAATTCCACCTACGACCGTTATGCCCGCGATATCCCTCGCTTTCTGCGAGAGGACGGCATTCGCTACAGCCGCGCGTCTCGTGAAGGCGACTCGGTGCGTCTGGCGTTCCCCAGCGAGCAGCTGATGGATCAGGCCCAGAGCGATCTGCGCGGCGAGTTCACCGTGCTGGAGTTCAATGCCGCATCCGGCGCGGATGACACGCTCGTGGCTACCCTCAATGAGGCCGAGCGCAATCGCATCACCGATTTCGCCCTTCAGCAGAACCTCACCACGCTGCGCAACCGGGTCAACGAGCTGGGCGTTGCCGAACCGCTGGTGCAGCGCCAGGGCGATTCGCGCATCGTCGTTGAACTGCCGGGCGTGCAGGACACCGCCGAAGCCAAGCGCCTGCTTGGCAAGACGGCAACGCTCGAATATCGACTGGTGGCCAAGGGCCAGGATGCCCAGGAAGCCAAGCGTACCGGCAACGTGCCTGCAGGTACCGAACTCTATGACATGCGCGACGGCCAGCCGATCCTGCTCGAAGATGACGTGATCGCCTCAGGCGATCAGCTCGTCGATGCCTCATCGGGCCTGGATCAGCAATCCGGTACGCCGGCGGTATTCGTCACCCTCGATGGTCAGGCCGCGAGCAAGATGTTCGATATGACCTCGGCCCATGTGGGTGACCCGATGGCGGTGCTGTTCATCGAGAACAAGGTCGACACCCGCTACGAGAATGGCGAAGAGATCCGCACGCGACGCCAGGTCGAACAGGTGATCAGCGTCGCCAATATCCGCAGCGCCTTCGGCAAACGCTTCCAGACCACCGGCCTGGAGCGCAAGGAAGCCCAGGATCTGGCGCTTTTGCTACGCGCGGGCGCGCTGGCCGCACCCGTGAACATCGTCGAGGAACGCACCATCGGGCCCAGCCTGGGTGCTGACAATATTGCCCAGGGCCGGCTTGCGGTCATCGTCGGCCTGTTGGTCGTCGTGCTGTTCATGGCGGTCTATTACAAGACGTTCGGCCTGTTCGCCAACGCCGCGCTGTTCATGAATCTCGTGCTGATCGTGGCGCTCCTGTCGCTGCTCCAGGCCACGCTCACGCTGCCCGGCATTGCCGGCATCGTGCTGACGATAGGTATGGCCGTGGACGCCAACGTGCTGGTCTACGAGCGAATACGCGAGGAGCTGGATGCCGGCAACACGCCGCAGTCGGCAATCAAGGCCGGCTACGACAAGGCGTTTTCATCGATTGCCGATGCCAACGTGACCACCCTGATCGCGGCCGTGGTGCTGTTCGGTTTTGGTACTGGCGCCATCAAGGGCTTCGCGGTGACCCTGTCGCTGGGCATCATCACCTCCATGTTCACGGCCATTGTCGGCACGCGTGCGATCGCCAATCTGGTGTACGGCCGCAAGGCCCGCCTGCAATCGCTGTCGATCTGATGCGCGCCAACCCGTTCTTCCAGTCGAGCCTGTCATGCGTCTGATCAAGCCCAATACCAATATCGACTTCATCGCGTATGCGAAGTACGCCTTCATATTCTCGATCATCATGTTCGTGATCTCCATCGCGTCCTTTTCGATGGAGAAGCTCACTCTGGGCATCGATTTCACGGGCGGCGTGATCGTAGAGGTCGGCTATCCGGAAGCGGTCGAACTTCAGGGCGTACGGGACGCCCTGTCCGACGGCGGCTACCCGGACGCCACCGTCCAGCATTTTGGCGCGTCGGACGCGGTGATGATTCGTCTGGCGACAGACGAAGGCGCCGATACGTCCTCGGTGAGCACCCAGGTCATGTCATCGCTGCAGAACGCCGACAGCCAGGCCGAACTGCGACGCGTCGAGTTCGTGGGCCCGCAGGTGGGTGACGAACTCGTCAACAAGGGCGCGCTGGCACTGCTCTACACCGTGATTGCGATCCTCATCTACGTGATCGTGCGATTCCACTGGAAGCTGGCCGCGGGTGCGGTGGCAGCGCTCGTGCACGACGTGTTCATCACGCTGGGTGTGTTCTCGTTGTTTCATCTGGACTTCGACCTGACCGTGCTTGCTGCGTTGCTGGCGGTACTGGGCTACTCGCTCAACGACACCATTGTGGTATTCGATCGGATCCGCGAGAACTTCCGACGCATGCGCAAGGCCACACCCGCCGAGGTGGTCAAGGCGTCGATCAACCAGACGCTGGCGCGAACGCTGATGACGTCCGGCACCACGATTCTTACCCTGTTGGCGCTGTTCTTCCTTGGCGGTGAAGTCATCCACGGCTTCGCCACGGCGCTGCTCGTGGGCATTATCGTGGGCACCTATTCGTCGATCTTCGTAGCCAGCGCACTGGCGCTGAAGCTCAAGATCACCAGCCACGACATGTTCCCGCCCAGGGAGGAGGACGCGGACAAGGCATCGCAGGTTACGCGTTAGCTGTTGTCTGGCGCTGGTTTGTCGGAAAGGCGTGCCGCTGGCGCGTCGTTTTCGGGCACCGCGCTGAACGCAATCGTGCCGGAGAGATGGCCACGGCTACCTCTCGCGGCCGACGATCGAGTCAGCGCATGACCGCGGCGGATTATGCTGAATTGGGTGCAACAGGCTTTTCGCTGTAGCGTAGAGCCTGTGTGCGGCGAGCCATAGACGTTACGGCATGCGCCCATGCTCGACCGCTGCCGTGGTCTTTGCCTCACGACAGAATGTCCGGGTGGCACCGTTTAAAAACCGGACGCACAGCCTGCCTCAGCAAGGGCGTAACGCACGACGGGCAAACGTTACGACAATCGGCTGAGCCAGGCCCGGATCAGCCTCTGGGCGTCTTGGCGATCTTGTCGAGCAACTGCGGATAGAGCTTGGGATTGGCGGCAACGATATTGCCGGTCTCGAGCGGATCGCCGTCGTGCGGATCGCCGGCGATGCCGCCGGCAGCGCGCACCATGAGCATGCCCGCGGCCATGTCCCACGGGGCAAGGCCCATTTCCCAGAAGCCGTCCAGACGACCCGCAGCCACATAGGCCAGATCAAGCGCGGCAGAGCCGGCACGACGGATATCGCCCGAGGCCGACAACAGCCGATTGAATACGGGCATATGCGTGGCCACATCGCCGGTCTTGCGATAGGCAAAGCCGGTAGCCAGCAAGGTCTGGCGCATATGGATGGTGCGCGATACGCGCATTCGTTTGCCGTCCAGCGTCGCGCCCGCGCCGCGATCGGCGGTGAACAGCTCGTCCTTGACCGGGTCATAGATCACGGCGTGTTCCATCACACCGTTGACCTGGCAGCCGATTGATACACAGAAATGCGGTATGCCGCGCATGAAGTTGGCGGTGCCGTCGATCGGGTCGATGATCCAGATCGTGTCGGAATCACCCTGTTCACCGGATTCCTCGGCCATGAAGGCATGGTCGGGGTGGACCCGGCTGATGGTGTCGATGATGATCTGCTCGGCGCGCTGGTCGGCCTCGGTGACGAAATCGTTGCGGCCGCGTTTGGCGGTCACTTCGCCAGTGTCGCCGCGGCGATAATAGGACAGGATCACGTCCCCGGCGCGACGAGCGGCTTTGACGGCGATATTGGTCAGCGGTTGCATGGAATTGATCTGTCCGGTTTTGGCTGGCGGCTCGACGACGGATCGACGAGCCGAGGAAAGCCGGCTAGCGTACCATTTGCGCCCCGGTGACGAAGACGACCGCAGATTCCATGAGTTCGATCGAACCCCAGACACATAGTGAATTCGACCCGGCGCGGCTCGCGCGCCTTCGGGTCGTGTTGGTAGGCGCCCAGCATCCGGGCAATATCGGCGCGGCGGCTCGCGCGATGAAGGTCATGGGCCTGACCGATCTGGCGCTGGTTGCACCCGAGCGTTATCCCGACCCGGAAGCCACCGCGCGCGCGTCCGGCGCCGAGGACGTGCTCGAAGCGGCCCATCTGTGCGAGACGCTCGAACAGGCAATTGGCGACTGCGTGCTGGCGATCGGCGCGAGCGCGCGTCGCCGCAGCACCAGCTGGCCGCTGGTCGATGCACGCACGGCCGCACGGCGCGCGATTGAACTGGCCGGCGAACATCGTGTGGCGCTGGTGTTCGGCTGTGAGCGCAGCGGCCTGGAAAACGCGGCGCTAGATCTGTGCCAGCTGCATCTGCAGGTACCGACCAATCCCGATTATCGCTCGCTCAATCTCGCTGCTGCCGTGCAGGTGGTGGCCTATGAACTGCGCATGGCCGCAGGCGATGCGCCCGAGCCCGAACCCATCCACGAATCGGTCGATGTGGCAGCGATGGAAGGGCTGTATGAGCACGTCGAGTCGGTGCTGACCGCCTCCGGTTTTCTCGACCCGGTCACACCCGGCGTGCTCATGCGCCGTATACGGCGGCTGCTCAATCGGGCGCGTCCGGATCGGATCGAGCTCAATATTCTGCGCGGCGTCATGCGTTCGCTCGATCCCCGCCTGCCGCGTCTGCGCCGGGCGCCTGCGATCGATACAAGCGCGCAAAACGACAACGATCGGTCCATGGGACTTGATCCCGGGCCACACGACCCGAAATAGTGACGTGATACACCAGTGTTCGCGCGACGGCGCGGTCATCCTCCGGGGAGACAGTCATGCTCAAGCGCATGCGTGAAGACATCAACGCCATATTCGAACGCGATCCCGCCGCGCGCAGCTTCTGGGAAGTCGTATTCAGCTATCCGGGGCTGCATGCGCTGTGGTGGCATCGTCTGGCCCACTGGTGCTGGACTCGGCGCCTGAAGTGGATCGCCCGGTTCGTATCGAACCTGGCGCGCTGGCTGACCGGCATCGAGATTCATCCCGGTGCGGTGATCGGACGCCGATTCTTTATTGACCACGGGTTCGGCGTGACCATCGGTGAAACCACCGTGATCGGTGACGATTGCACCATCTACCAGGGCGTTACGCTCGGTGGAACCAGCTGGAACCCCGGCAAGCGTCATCCTACGCTTGAAAACGATGTGATCGTTGGCGCGGGCGCCAAGGTGCTGGGTCCGTTCACCGTGGGCAATGGTGCACGCATCGGCTCGAACGCGGTGGTCGTAAAAGAAGTGCCGCCGGGCTGCACCGCGGTCGGGGTGCCGGCCAAGCTGGTCAAGTGCAAGGACGGCACCCCAGAAGACCGTCGCAAGGAAACGGCTGATCGCATCGGCTTCTCTACCTACGGCGTCAGTCAGGACATGCCCGATCCGGTGGCGCGTGGTATCGACGCCATGCTCGATCATATCGACTCGCTCGAACGCCGCCAGGACGAGCTGGAAAAACTCACCCATCGTCTGTCCGAGCAGATCGACGACCGCGTCACCGACCAGGCCTGATCACGCCGCGGACGCTGGCGTGACGCCGCAGTCGGCAGGAACAAGCCATGACGATATATTTCGATCATAACGCCACCACGCCCCTGCACGCCGATGTATTCAAGGCCATGACGCCGTGGCTGACGTCGGCCCATGCCAATGCCTCGTCCCTGCACCGGGGCGGGCGCGAAGCGCGTGCGGCAATCGAGACGGCGCGCCATCAGATCGCGACGCTGGTGGGCGCGCATCCGTCGCAGCTGATCTTCACCGGCGGCGGTACGGAGGCCGATAACCTGGCGCTGGCCGGTGTGGCAGCCGCCACGCGCCGGCCCGGCCGCATGCTGATCTCGCCGATCGAACACCCGGCGATTACCGACACCGCCGATGCGCTTGTCGCGGCGGGATGGACGATCGAGCGCGTGGCTGTGGACACGCAGGGCCGCGTGGATATTGACGATCTGGAGCGGCGCCTGGGCGCCGGCGACACCGCGCTGGTGTCGATCATGGTGGCCAATAACGAAACCGGCGTGATTCAGGACATGACAGCCATCAGTGCGGCCTGCCGGGCCGCGGGTGCGCCGCTGCATACCGACGCCGTACAAGCGATCGGCAAGCACGGTTTCGACTTCGCCTCGAGTGGCGCGGCCTGCGCGAGCCTGTCGGCCCACAAGATCCAGGGCCCGAAGGGCGTCGGCGCGCTGATCGTGGATCGTAAACTTGCGATCGACCCGATTATCCACGGCGGCGGCCACGAGCAGGGCCTGCGCTCGGGCAGCCTCAACGTTGCGGGTATCGTGGGCTTCGGTGCAGCCGCCGAGCGCCTGCAGACGCACCGACCCGCCGAGATAGCCCATATGCGCGATCTGCGCGACAAGTTGGAGGTCGGGCTCGACGCCATGCCGGGCATCACCCGCTTCTCGGCCGACGTCGAGCGGCTGGCCAACACCTGCCAGTTCAGTGTGGCCGGCTACGACGGCGAAGGCCTGTTGATGCTGCTCGACCGCGATGATATTGCGGTGTCCTCGGGCTCGGCCTGCGCTGCTGGCACCGGACAACCCTCGCCCGTGCTGCTGGCCATGGGTATCGATGCCGATACCGCGCGTGGGGCTATCCGGGTGAGTCTCGGGCCCGACAACACGCTCGACGAGATCCAGCGCTTTCTGCTCGTGCTCGGCCGGCTCGCGGGTTCGACCGGCGGCTTGCCCGGCGGGCTCAGCGCCTCGGTGCTCACCGGATGAGCGCCGGCGAGACGCTGTATTTCGATCACGCGGCCACCACGCCACTGGCGCCGGGCGTGCTCGATGTCATGCAGCGCGTACTCGCCGAGCAGGCCGGTAATCCGGCGTCGGATCATGCGCCGGGCCGGGCAGCCGCGGCCGAGATCGATACGGCCGCAGGCGCGCTGGCAGCCCTTGTTGGCGGCGAGCGCCGCGGCGTGGTCTGGACATCGGGGGCGACCGAATCCATCAATCTGGCTCTCAAGGGCGTGGCCGAATTCGCGGGCGGCGATGTGCATATCGTCAGCGTTGTCACCGAGCACGCCGCCACACTCGATACGCTGGCCTGGCTGCAGACGCAGGGCGCCCGCGTGACGCGTCTTGAAGTGGATGCCGACGGACGCATCGACGGCGCAGCGCTGGACGCCGCACTACAGGACAACGCCACGCTGGTCTCGATCATGCACGTCAACAACGAAACCGGCGTGATTCAGGATATCGAAGCGATCGGCGCCTGCTGCGCACGCCACCACGTGCCGTTACACGTAGACGCGGCGCAAAGCCTGGGCCGCTGTGCGATCGATATCACGGCCATGAATATCGCGCTGCTGTCGATGTCGGCACACAAGATCGGCGGGCCCAAGGGCATCGGCGCACTTTATGTCCGGCGGCGCTCGGGGGCCGGCCGGGCAGCGGGCCCTGCCATCGGCTTGGCCGGACAGATTCATGGCGGCGGCCAGCAGAGCGGGTTTCGCTCGGGCACGCTCGCTACGCATCAGATCGCAGGCTTTGGCGCCGCGGCAACCTACGTGACGACGAACCGAGAAACCGAGCAGCGCCGTCTGGCAGCACTTCGCGATGCGCTATGGCGTCGTATCGACGGCGCGCTGGACGGCGTGCGACGCAACGGCGGGGCAGCGGTGGTCGCCGCGCCCTGGCTCAGCATCAGCGTGGCGGGCGTGAACGGCGACGCGTTATTGAAAGGTCTGGTCGAGGGTGCGCCCGCGCTCGCGGTATCGTCGGGTGCGGCCTGCAGCGCGGCTCACGGCCAGTCATCGTATGTGTTGCGCGCCATGGGTCGCTCGGCCGCCGAGGCCGCTGCGACTATTCGCTTTTCGCTGGGCGCAGACAGCAACGACACCCGCGTAAACGCCGCCGCGCACCGATTCGCGGCCGAGGTCGAGCGCCTGCGCGCGCTTGCCGGTACGCTGGTCGCAGCATGACCACGCACGGCGCAAAGAACGCGTCTGCCGTGCCTGTCTGGATGTCTCGGTTTCTAGGTCCGGCGCAATCGGCGGCGAACTGTGACATCATCGAATGGCACGGTATGGGATTTGCTGATACGCCGGCCTCCGATGCGCAGTGCCGTATCATGATTGGTATGGACAGCGAAGCGGGTGCAGACGTCCGCATTACACGCGCCGCTTTCGAGGTGCTCGGACCGCCGGTCGCGATTGCCTGTGCGGATTGGCTGTGCGAGTGGCTCGAGCACAGAACGGTGGGCGAAGCCGGCGATCTGTCGGTTACGGCTATCGAAAAGGCGCTCGAGATCGCGCCGAGTCAGCGCTACGCTGCGCTGCTGGTTATTGACGCGCTGGTCAAGGCATTGGCCGACGCGCAAGACAAATGAATTTTGCTCCCGGGCGCCACGCACTGGCACAGGAGCCCGTTAATCTGGGACGATGACGCTATGAATGAGACAGTCGCTGAATCCGAACAACTCACGCTGACCGCTGCGGCGGCCGAGCGCATCAAGATGCAGCTGGAAAAACGCGGTAGCGGGCTGGGCCTGCGCGTGGGCGTTCGAAAGTCGGGCTGCAGCGGTTATATGTACACCATGGACTACGCCGACGCGATCGGCGCAGAAGATGATGTGTTCGAGGAATACGGCGCCAAGGTTGTCATCGAACGCCGCCATATGGATGTGCTGCGTGGCACCACGCTGGATTTCCGCTCGGAAGGGCTCAACCGCATGTTCCGGTTCGACAATCCGCACGCCAAGAATGCCTGTGGCTGCGGCGAGTCATTCACGGTCTGAGGACGCCGGCCGATGCGCGGCCCTGACAACAGGGCGCCCGGGACGCTACAATGGGAGGTTATCCGCTGCGTACATTGCGTTATATCCAATAAACGCAGGTCGCGGCTTTCATTCGTAGTCTAAACGCCTGGAGAAAATATGGCCGTCGAGCGCACTCTGTCGATCATCAAGCCGGATGCCGTAGCCAAGAACGTGATCGGTGATATCTACCGTCGGTTCGAGAACGCCAACCTTCGTATCATCGGCGCGCGTATGGTGCATCTGACGCGCGAGCAGGCCGAAGGCTTCTATGCCGTGCATGCCGAGCGTCCGTTCTTCAACGACCTCGTGTCGTTCATGATTTCCGGTCCCGTCATGATTCAGTGTCTGGAAGGCGAGAACGCCATCGCGACCAATCGTGATCTCATGGGCGCGACCAATCCGAAGGAAGCCGAAGCCGGCACCATTCGCGGCGACTTCGCCGAGTCCATCGATGCCAACGCCGCTCACGGCTCGGACGCCGAGGATACCGCCGCCCAGGAGATCGAGTTCTTCTTCGGAAAAGACGGTCTCTGCCCACGCTGAGACCCGGAGCCGGCTCGCCATGAACACGCCAGTGAACGACATGCCCGTTTCGAATCGCGCGGCCGACAAACCGGCCGCGCGCACGAATCTGTTCGGCCTCGACCGCGAGGCCATGTCGAGTTTCTTTCGTGATCACGGCGAGTCGGCCTTTCGTGCCAAACAGGTCATGCAGTGGATCTATGCGCGTGGCGTGACCGACTTCGAGCAGATGACCGATCTGTCGAAGAAGCTGCGCGAACGGTTGCCGGCAATCGCCGAAATCCGCCCGCCGGCCAAGATCCAGGAACAGATCGCCAGCGACGGCACCCGCAAATGGCTGCTGGCAGTCACCGAGGATCTGGACCCCGACAACGCGATTGAAGCGGTCTATATTCCCGAGGCAGATCGCGCGACGCTGTGTATTTCGTCCCAGATCGGCTGTGCCCTGGACTGCTCGTTCTGTGCCACCGGCAAACAGGGCCTGAATCGGAATCTGACCACCGCCGAGATCGTCGGCCAGGTCTGGATGGCCGAGCACGACCTGCGTGCCCAGGGTCTGGTTCACGGCGAACGGGCGCTGTCCAATATCGTCTTCATGGGTATGGGTGAGCCGCTGGCCAATTATCGTGCGCTGGTGCCCGCGATCCGTATCCTGCTGGATGACTACGGGTTCGGCCTGTCCAAGCGGCGGGTCACGGTCTCTACCTCGGGCCTGGTGCCGCTCATGGATCGCCTGCGCGAGGAAGTCGATGTGGCGCTGGCGGTGTCGCTGCATGCGCCAACCGATGCACTGCGTGACGAACTCGTGCCGATCAATCGCAAGTATCCGCTGAGCGAACTGATGGCCGCCTGCGATCGGTATGTCGAGGACAAGCAGCGACGTGCACACGTGGTCTATGAGTACGTGCTGCTGAAGGGGGTCAACGATAATCCCGAGCAGGCACGCGATCTCGCGCGACTGCTGGCCAACCGTGCGGCCAAGGTCAACCTGATTCCGTTCAACCCGTTCGACGGCACCGAATATAGCCGGCCGGACGAATCCCGTACGCGTGCGTTTCAGGACATCCTGCATCGCAAGGGCCTGCGGACCACGGTTCGGCGTACCCGCGGCGACGATATAGACGCCGCCTGCGGCCAACTCGTCGGGCGCGTGAAAAGCCGCCAGAAGCGTCATTTTCGAGATGTGCCCATTCGCGTCGAGACCAAGCAGGCCTCGCCGGTATGAAGCCAGCGCGAAGCGCAGGTCGGGCACTGCTGTGCACCTGCGTGATGATTGCACTCGCCGGCTGTGCCGGGCGCGGCGACATGGTCGATGGCCCGCGTGCCGCCGAGGCCAACGCCAGCCTGGGCGCGGATTTTCTGCGCAAGAACGACAACGAGCAGGCACTGTCGCGGTTCAAGCGCGCGCTGGATTACGACAGCGATAATCTGTCCGCCAACTGGGGCATGGCGATCGTCAGTGACCGTCTGGGCGAAACCGACGACGCCCGTGGGTATTACCGCAAAACGCTCGATCTGCAGCCCGGCCCGGCGATCTACAACAGCTACGGCGTTTTCCTCTGTCGCCAGGGCGAGGTCGATCCGGCACTCAAGTATTTCAAGCGGGCAGCCGACAATCCCCGCTATGCGGGCTACGCCGATGCGCTGGCCAACGCCGGCCTGTGTCTGCATCGCGCCGGCCAGCCCGGCGCGGCCGAGCAGTATTATCGCGATGCGCTGGCCGCCAACGACAGCCAGATGACAGCGCTTGTGGAGATGGCGCGACTCCAGTACGAGCAGGGCGACTATCTTCGGGCCCGTGCCTTTCTTGAACGCGCTGATTCGGTCAATACACTCGAAGCCGAGCAGCTGCTGCTGGGCGCCCGGATCGAACTCGTCCTTAACGATCGCGCTACCGCCAGCGCGTATCTCGAGCGCCACAACGTCATCGCGCCGAGCGCGAGCCTGTCGCTGAGCCAACTGGAGCAATCGCCCCGATGACCGATTCTTCCGACGAACATGAAAACGAATACGAATACGATTACGTACAGGCATCACAGCTGACCCGCAACAAGGCCGACGGTCAATCGCCGGGCGAGATGTTGCGTGAGGCACGCTTGGCGCACGACTATTCCGTGGTCGATCTCTGTGCCCAGACCAAGCTGTCTCCGCGGGCGATAAACGCGCTTGAAGACAACGATTTCAAGGCGTTGTCGCAACCGGTATTCACCCGCGGCTACTATCGTCAGTGCGCCAAGGTCCTCGATATCGATACGGATCGCCTGATGGCCGCCTATGCGGCCTGGGGCGGCGAAAGTGCACCGCAGGCCGCGTCTCCGACGGGCGTGGATGTGGTGCCCGAAGACGTTACCCCGGGCAGTTGGCGGTCGATGGGCCTGATTGGGGGGCTCATTCTGTTGCTGGTGATCATCGGTGCGGTCGTCATGCTGATGCCGGGTGCCGATCTACCGGACGAGAACAGCGCTATGGATGCGCCGGCCGTAGCCCAGTCGGACACCGGCGGTGAGAGCATTGACTCGACGGCGCCGCCTGCCGGCGCGCCGGCAGGCGGCGGCACGTCCAGCGCTGATCGCGCTACCGGGACGGCTGACAGCGACGCAGATGCCTCGGAACAAACGAACCCGGCGAGCAGCAGTACCCGCCGGACCGGCGGTCGCAATGTCAACGACACGCTGGGCCGGAATGCCGCGCAGGACGACGACGCCGCGCCAAGCGAGCCAGCTACGCCGGAGGTTGATCCGGCGCATCTCGTGCTCACGTTCACCGGCCGGTCCTGGGTCGACGTGCGCGACGCGAGCGGTGCCCGGCTGCTGACCGGCATCTACGAAACGGGCGAGACCCACGCGCTCGACGGCAAGCCGCCATACAAGATCACGCTGGGCTATGCGCCCGGCGTAGAGATGACCATCGGCGGGCAGGCCGTGGATATCGAGGCGAGCACCACCGGCAATGCCACCGCGCGTCTGACCGTCGACGCGCGCGACGACTGATTGGTCTGCCCATGAGTGATCGTATTCAGTCCATTCGCGGCATGAACGACGTGCTGCCCGACGACAACGCGGCCTGGACCACGCTCGAACGGGTCGCCGCGCGTATCTTCGCCGGATACGGCTACGAACAGATCCGCCTGCCGATCATGGAGCGGACCGCGCTGTTCAAGCGGGCCGTGGGCGAAGTCACCGATATCGTCGAGAAGGAGATGTATACCTTCGAGGATCGCGGCGGCGATTCGATGTCGTTGCGCCCCGAGGGCACAGCCGGCGCGGTGCGTGCTGGCATCGAACACGGGCTGCTGCACAACGCTACTCAGCGGCTGTGGTACGTCGGCCCGATGTTTCGCTACGAGCGCCCGCAGAAAGGCCGCTACCGGCAGTTTCATCAGTTCGGCGTCGAGGCGTTCGGGCAGGTCGGGCCGGATGTGGATATCGAGCAGGTTGCGCTGTCGGCGCGCCTGTTTCGGACGCTGGGCGTGACGGGTTTGCAGCTTCAGATCAACACGCTCGGCACGCCTGAAGAACGCGCCGAGTATCGCGACGCCCTGCACGCCTATTTCAGCGCCCGTGCCGACGCGCTCGATGCCGACAGCCAGCGTCGACTGGATCGGAATCCGCTCCGGATTCTCGACAGCAAGAACCCTGACATGGCGGCCCTCATCGAGGGCGCACCGACCCTGCGGGAATACCTGGGCCCCGAATCTAGCGCCCACTTTCAGGGCTTGTGTGACGGTCTCGATCGCCTGGGCATTGCCTACACCATCAACCCGCGTCTGGTGCGCGGTCTGGACTACTACACGCGCACGGTGTTCGAGTGGATCACGCGCGATCTCGGCGCGCAGGATGCCGTGTGTTCCGGTGGTCGTTTCGATGGCCTGGTCGAGCAGCTTGGCGGCAGCACGACGCCGGCCATGGGCTTTGCGCTGGGTGTCGAACGCGTGATCGCGCTGATGCAGGCACAGGACGCCGCGCTCGTCGATCTTGCGCCGCAGGTCTATCTCGTCTACAAGGGCGATGCCGCGCAGGCGAGAGTGCCCGTGCTGGCGGAGCAGCTCAGGGATGCGTTGCCGCATCTGCGCCTGCGCGTCCATGCCGGCGGCGGCAGCCTGAAGTCGCAGTTCAAACGGGCAGACAAGAGCGGCGCGCGCCTTGCACTGGTGTTTGGCGATGATGAAGCCGCGGCGGACGAGATTCAGATCAAGCCGCTGACTGATCGTCGCCCGCAGGAGCAGGTAGGTCTTGAGCGGCTGGCAGAACGCATCGCTGCACTGCTGGACTGAAGCCCGGTACGGCGCAACTCTTGCCGCCCCGCGTGGTCGGACGATGCATAAGCGCTGACACAAACTAGAAACATCAACCAGAAAGACAACGCATGGCCGAATTCGACGACAACGAAGAACTCACCCGCTTCCGACACTGGTGGTCTGCCAACGGCACGTCGGTATTGATCGGCGGCCTGATCGGGATTGTCGTGATCGTGGGCTGGCAGGGATGGCGCTGGCATGCCAGCAATCAGGCGACCGAGGCCGCCAACATCTATCAGCAGGTCGAACACGGCGTGGCCACGAACCAGGTCAACGACACGGTCGTGGGCGTGGTGTCGCAGTTGCAGGACGATTACGCCGGTACGCCGTATGCGGGCGATGCGTCACTGCGACTGGCCGGCTACTATGTCGGCCAGGAGCAGTACGACAAGGCGCTGGAGCAGATCCAGTGGGTTGTCGATAACGCCAGCAATGAAGGCCTTCAGCACGTGGCTCGTGTACGCGCGGCGCGCCTGCTGTGGACACAGGATCGGCCTGACGATGCGCTGGAGCTGCTGGCGGTCGATCATCCGGCCAGCTTCAACGCACTTTATGCCGAGGTTGCCGGCGATATTCACGCGGCCCAGGGCGATCGCCAGGCGGCCTTCAAGTCCTATCAGGTCGCACTCGAGAGCCTGCCACCGAACATGCCGGCTGATTCCCTGCAGACCAAGCGCGACGACAACGCGCCAGCTGATGCGGATGTCGCGCCGGCTGCAGATTCCGAGAGTGCCAACGCATCATGAACAATCGACGCACCCATCTGGCGAGCCTGAGTCTCAACCTGGGCCTGACCGGCATTCTGGCCGTCGCGACGTTGGCGCTGAGCGCCTGTGGCGGCGGTTCCAATATTGCCGAGCCGACGCCCCTTGTTGAACTGCCTGCGCCTGCCTATCGCATGGAGCGTATCTGGAGCACTGACGCCGGCGAAGGCGCCGGACCGTACGTCAGCGGATTCCGGCCGGCGGTCTCAGGCGATCGGGTCTATGTGGCCAACCGCGATGGTTATGTCGAGGCACTCAGTCTTGATGACGGACGTCGTATCTGGCGCTCGCGCACCGGCGATAGTCTGGTCTCGGGCCCATCGATCGCCGGCGACAAGCTGCTGCTGGGCAGTCGCGACGGCCGGATCGTTGCGCTGGACCTGGCCAGCGGCAAGCGCGCCTGGACCACCGAGTTGTCCAGCGAAGTGATCTCCGCGCCCACGGGCAACGCGCAGACCGCGGTCGCACGTACGCTCGATGGCCGCCTGGTTGCAATGGACCTGACCACGGGCGATCGCCGCTGGACCATCGAACGTACGGTGCCAACGCTTACGCTTCGCGGCGCCTCTTCACCGGTCATCGACGGGTCGACGGTCTATGCGGGACTCGACAGCGGCAAGGTGATCGCGCTGGACCTGGCCACAGGCGAGCAGCGTTGGGAACAGGTGGTGGCCCTGCCCACCGGCCGCTCCGAGCTTGAGCGCATCGTCGATGTCGACGCCAATCCGTTGATCGTCGACAACGAGTTGTATGCCGCCAGCGTCGGCGACAAGGTCGCTTCCCTGTCACTGACGTCCGGGCGCGTGCGCTGGCAGCATGATGCCTCGGTCGAGCGCGATCTCGGCTACGACGACGATCATATCTTCGCCGCCGACATGGACGGCGATGTACTGGCGCTCAACCGCATCACGGGCGCCAGGAGCTGGCAGCAGGAAGCGCTCAAATATCGGAAAACCACCGGGCCCACCGTGTTCGAAGGCGATCTCGTGGTGGGCGACTTCGAAGGCTATGTGCACTGGCTATCGGCTGATGATGGCAGCATCATCACGCGCGGGCAGCCGTTCGGCGAGGCGATCCGCAGCCGGCCTGTCGTGGCCGGCGACCGAGTGATCGTACTTGGCGCCGACGGCGAAGTGGCGGCTCTGCGCTTCGTACCGACGCGCGCTGAATAAGCGTACCGCTGCCCCAAACGACGCGAGCGACAATGCATAACGTGCTGCCGGTGATAGCCCTTGTGGGCCGCCCGAACGTGGGCAAGTCCACGCTGTTCAACCGGCTCACGCGTACGCGCGATGCGCTGGTAGCCGATCAGCCGGGCGTAACCCGCGATCGTCACTACGGATTCGCCGTACACGACGGCCGTCGCTATATCGTCATCGATACCGGCGGCATCGGCCAGGACGATGAAGACATCGATACCCAGGCGTTCGCCCAGACGCAGGCCGCGCTCGAAGAGGCCGATGTCGTACTGCTGGTGACCGACTCTCGTCAGGGCCTGCTGGCCGGCGACCAGATCATCGCCGAGCAGCTGCGCCGTCTCGAGCGGCCGGTGCACGTCGTGGTGAACAAGAGCGAAGGGCAGGTGGGCGTGAGTGCGACCGCCGAGTTCCATGCGCTTGCGCTCGGCGAGCCGTGGGCGATATCGGCCACCCACGGCGACCGGATCAACGCGCTGCTCGCACGAGTATTCGAGACTCTGCCCGAACCGCGCGCCGACATGTCGGCGTATCCGCCGGACGCTATTCGGCTGGCGCTGCTCGGGCGTCCGAACGCCGGCAAATCAACGCTGGTCAATCGCCTGGTAGGCGAGACGCGCATGCTCACCCAGGATTCGCCCGGCACTACGCGGGATGCGGTTGCCAGCGAATTCGTCTTCGACGACAAGCCGTATGTGATCGTCGATACGGCCGGTGTACGACGCCGCGCGCGTATCGACGACGCGGTGGAGAAACTCAGCGTCGTCAAGGCCATGCAGGCGGCGGAGGCCGCGCAGGTGGTCATTCTGATGCTCGACGGCGCCAGCGGCCTGTCGGTACAGGATGTGCGTCTGCTGAGTCTCGCCGTGGAGCGCGGCCGTGCCGCTGTCATCGCGGTGAACAAATGGGACGGTCTGTCGGCAAAGGCGCGTGAAAAGCTGCACGCCGAACTGGTAGAGCGAATCGGCGCCTTCAACTATCTGCCGCTGCTGTTCATCTCGGCGCTGCACGGCTCGGGGCTGCGCGAACTGATCGATGCGATACGGGCGTCGCATCGGGCGGCCTTTGCCGAACTCAATACATCGCAGTTGTCGCGCGAGCTGGAACAAGCGGTGGAAGCGCACGCGCCGCCGGCCATCCACGGGCGGCGAATCAAGCTGCGCTATGCGCATCAGGGCGGGCGTAATCCGCCCACGATCGTCATTCACGGCAACCAGACCCAGCGGCTGTCCGACGAATACAAGCGCTATCTCATGCGTCGCTTCCGCGAGAAGTTCAACCTGTTCGGCACGCCGATCCAGCTTGCCTTCAAGAACAGCGACAATCCCTATGTTGGAAACGCCCGCGCCCGCCGCCGATAAACCCGACGCAGCCTATCCAGGCGCGCCTGTTTGGCGTTGCGGACCCAGACCAGCCCCAGACCAGCCCCAGGCGTTGCTGGCGAATTAGCTCCGACCCAGCGCGGCTCCCGATTATCTCTCGAGTTCAGCCGACGCCAGGCGCCGCTTGATAGGTGCAATGGTCGGCGGCATGACTACTCCAGTGTCATATGCACTGAAGAGGGAGTCTCGCGCCTATGCGCGAGAGCCGTTCGCCGGCGTGCCTAGACCAACAGTCAAAGCCGAATAGCACACTGCAGCGCGTTGATACGAGGCAGCCCACCCAGCGCAGCCGTGTACGCCGCTCGCCATGCCGGTTGCAATCGGCGACTCGCCGCCGCCTCATCCCCGACTGGTTACGTGGCTCGGCACAGCAACAGGGGAATACAAGACAAGCGCTTGTGGCCCGCACACCCTGCAGCGGCTGCTGGGCTTTGTCGGCGATCAAGCGGATGGTTGAAGCGCCTCGACACTATCTGCGGATCGCGCTCTAGCCGCAACAGCCGTTGAGACAGGGCGTCGGCGTAAGGCGTCCGGCCCGACAGATGAAAACACGCCGAAGCCTGATGAGGCGCCGCAGTCGCGGCGCCTCCAGCTGATTTCCAAACGAGCCCGCTAGGGCCGGGGCCCTACCCGCGTCAGGACCGGGGCCCCGACGCCAACGGCCAAGATGCGACCGTCGGCGTTCTGATCAGAGGCGGCCTAGGGCCTGTTGCCGTTTCGTGCGAGCGCCGCGTTGGCGTCCTCAAATCGTCTCAGGCAAGGCGCGAGTTGCAGGTCGTGGCGAGCCACGATCAAGACTTGCAACGCCGTCTGAGGCGATTTGAGGCCCAACCCTTCGGGACAAGGTCTGTTTTGCGGCAATACAGCGTTGCAGCACGCTTGAGTAGAATGACTACGCGGCACGTGCTGACGCCTCGTCTTGCCGCAAAACAGTCCTTGGCGCGGTCTCGTACGAAACAGCAACAGGCCCTAGTGCTTGAGCAAGAAGTCGGCAACCCAGCCCTTGCGCCCATCGGCGAATTTCACGTAGCGCCAATCGCTTTCCTCTTTCAATATCTCGACCTTGTCACCTTTCTTGGCCTGGAAAAGGACGTCGGACTTCGTGCTTGAGCTACTGCGGATATTGACTGAACTGCCGTCTATCGTGGCCGGGACAGCGCTTTCAGTCGGCGCAGGCGGCGTTGGTTCGGCAGCCGTAGAACTGGCTGTATCGCTGCTCTGCGGCGCGGCACTGCCGGGTGTGGCGGCAGCAGGCGTTGTGGTTGCCGGCGTGCTACTCGCTGCACTGTCGTCCTCGGTAGCGGTTTTGCTGCATTGCTTGAGTAGCTGCTCGAACCAGTTGCAGGAGGCGCCCTTCGAGGCCCCACCGGACTTGTACTGATCGGCGTTTTCTTCGGTGTAGGGCAGGGTGCGACCGTCCGCGAATACAAGCTGTGGCGCCATCTTCTGTGGCGTAACTTGCAGCGGCGAGATCGTGATGGCTGCGTCGTCGGCGTTGGGCATGCTCTGTGGCTGCTGACCGTCGATATAGAACTGCCAGAGTTCTACGTGGAGTTCGCTGCCGGTCTGCTGCCAGCCCACCACGATTCCACTGTTGTTATAGGTGTAGTTCAAGCGGCGGATCTGCATCCAGATCAGAGCATCGTCGGCATTCTCGAAGCGCCGCTGGCCTTCTTCGTACTTGAGCTCGGTCACGCCCTGGGCCGGCGCCCATACCGGCGGTGTGCCATCGTACTTAATGCCGAGGCTACCGGCGAAGCGGCTGGTACGCGGCTCCATGATTGCGCCGCGTCGCACGTCGTTCCAATTGAACACCCGACGCAGACCGGGGCCGGCCTCGATCTTGATATCGCCAAACGCGGTGTTGGCTACAAGCTGTGTGTTCTCCGACAGCACGATCTCGTTCTTTTCGGGCACCGCCGCGCCGGCTTCGGGGATAGGCGGTGGTTCCGGGGTGACCAGGCGTGGCCCGGTGACGCAGCCTGCGGCGAGCAGGACCACAAAACTCAGGGCAAGCAATGGCGTGCGGCGCGTGACGGCCGTCGTGTAAACCTTGGTCATTAGCGGAGGAAACCCCTGTCGATGTTTGATGGGCCGGCTGGGCAATGCTGATGCAGTGTCACGCCGTTGTTCGTATTTAACTGGTATCGAGACCCGATTCCCGATGCGTAACGCGAACTTCGCAGTCGAGCCGGCCTCGTGCAAGATGCACGGCCACATGCTGGCCCGCCACGACGTTATCGGCCGCGCGCAGGATGTGTCCATCCCTGTCACGGGCGATAGCATAACCGCGTTCCAGCGTTTGTAGCGGGCTGACGCTGTGCAGCGTGCGAGCGGCCAGCGTGAATCGCTGCTCTGCTGAAGCAATTGTTGAGCGCATTGCTACAACCAATTGCCTATAAAGTGCTTTATTGGTTTTCTCATGTAGGGCTATTCGGCGCGATGGCGACGTCTGCTGGCAACGACGACTCAGCGCCGATACCTGCTGTGTTCGCCGCGCCAACTGCGCACGAAATACGCGCTGGAGGCGCTGCTCGGCCTCGTCGAGCCGCTGCATGGGCACCTCCAGTCGGCGCCTCGGATGCTGTCGGAGCAGTCGCGCATGCAGGCTGTCGAGCCGGGTCCGATCTGCTGCGAGCCGTGTCTTCATGCGCGAACCGAGCCGGGCGACTGCGACTGGCAGCGCCCGAGTGTGCGTGCTCATGTCCGGGCACACGAGTTCTGCCGCGGCCGACGGCGTCGCTGCGCGCATATCGGCGGCGAAATCGGCAATGGTGACGTCTACCTCATGGCCGACGCCCGAGACCACAGGTACGCGCGAGGCCACAATCGCGCGCGCCACGGCTTCGTCGTTGAAGGCCCATAGATCCTCGAGCGAGCCGCCGCCGCGCACCAGCAGCAATACGTCACAGTCCTGGCGGTCGCTGGCGCGCGCGAGTGCACGCACGATGGCGGCCGGTGCTGCATCGCCCTGAACCGGCACGGGATACACCCGCACTGCGCCCAGCGGGAAGCGACGCGCGACCACGCTCAGTACGTCACGGATCGCCGCGCCCGTGGCTGATGTGATGACGCCGATACGGCGCGGTGCTGCGGGCAGGGCGCGCTTGCGCTCGGCCGCGAACAGGCCTTCGGCTTCCAGGCGAGCCTTGAGCGCCTCGAACGCGCGCTGCAAGGCGCCGTCGCCGGCGGCTTCGACATGTTCGACGATCAGCTGATAATCACCGCGGGCCGCATACAGGCTCACCCGTGCCCGAACGCGCAGCTGATCGCCGTCGGCGAGCGGCCCGCGAATCAGCCGGGCGTTGTTGCGAAACAGCGCGCAGCGCACCTGAGAATCGCCGTCTTTGAGGCTGAAATACAGATGCCCCGAGCGCGGCCGTGCCAGGTTGGATATCTCGCCCTCAACCCAGAGCAGGCCAAAGCTGTGTTCCAGCAGATCGCGCACCGCGCCGTTGAGTTCGCTGACCGAGAAAACAACGCGGTCGCTGCGGGCGGGCGGCAAGTCGGGCATCAAGTGACAACCTGTAGCGGGGCGGCCGTGCAGCCGTGGAGCGCGTGGCCATGCTGGCACGGCCAGTATATGAATAGAACGGACGTTGGTTTATAATTTGCGGTCTTTGCGGCGGCTATCGTGTGCAGGTTTCGAGCACGCGCAACGGCCGTCCACTGCCGGCGAGCCTATGACTCTGAGAATCAGCGAGCAAGCCCTGACGTTCGACGACGTCCTGCTCCAGCCTGCCTATTCCAACGTTCTGCCGCGCCACGTCGACTTGTCGACACGCCTGACGCGCGGCATCACACTCAATCTGCCGCTGGTTTCCGCGGCAATGGATACGGTCACCGAAGCCCGTCTTGCGATAGCGCTCGCGCAGGAAGGCGGTATCGGCATCATCCACAAGTCCATGCCGGCGCACGTGCAGGCCCAGCACGTGCGTACTGTCAAGAAATACGAATCCGGCGTCATCTTCGACCCGATCACGGTGGGTTCGGACGCGACCATCCGAGAAGTGCTGGAACTGACCCGTTCGCGCGGTATTTCCGGCGTGCCGGTGGTGGATAACGGCTCGCCCATCGGTATCGTCACCAGCCGCGATCTACGCTTCGAGACGCGTTTCGATGCCGCGGTGACCAGCGTGATGACGCCCAGGGAAAAGCTCGTGACCGTGCGCGAAGGCGCCGACCGCGAGGAAATTCTCGGGCTGTTCCACCAGCACCGTATCGAGAAAGTGCTCGTGGTCAACGACGCGTTCGAACTGCGCGGCATGATCACGGTCAAGGATATCCAGAAGTCGTCCGATTTCCCCAACGCCTGCAAGGACGTCAACGGCAGTCTGCGCGTGGGTGCAGCGGTCGGTCCCGGCCCGGAAACCTTTGCCCGTGTTGCGGCATTGGTGGAAGCCGGCGTCGACGTGGTGGTGGTCGATACTGCGCACGGCCATTCCTCGGGCGTGCTCGAGACTGTCGCGCAGTTGAAGAAACGTTTCCCTGATCTGCAGTTGATCGGCGGCAACGTCGGCACCGGCGAAGGCGCAAGGGCGCTGGTCGACGCAGGCGTGGATGCCGTGAAAGTGGGCATCGGCCCCGGTTCGATCTGCACCACGCGCATCGTGGCCGGCATCGGCATGCCCCAGATATCGGCGGTGGCCAACGTCGCCGATGCGCTCAAGGACACCGACGTACCGGTGATTGCCGATGGCGGCATCCGCTACTCGGGCGATCTGGCCAAGGCGCTGGTCGCCGGCGCCCACGCGGTAATGATCGGCGGCATGTTTGCCGGCACTGAAGAAGCGCCGGGCGACATCGAGCTTTATCAGGGGCGTTCTTTCAAGGCCTATCGCGGCATGGGCTCGCTGGGTGCCATGAGCGGCGACTCCGGCTCGGCCGATCGCTACTTCCAGGATCCGTCCGAAGAAATCCAGAAGCTGGTGCCGGAAGGCATTGAAGGCCGCGTGCCCTACAAGGGGCCGCTCGGCGGCATCGTGCATCAGCTGATCGGCGGCCTGCGCGCAGCCATGGGCTATACCGGCTGCCACGACATCACCGAAATGCGTACCCAGCCGACGTTTGTCCAGATTACCTCGGCCGGCATGAAGGAAAGCCATGTCCACGATGTGAACATCGTCAAGGAAGCACCGAACTACCGCGTCGAATAAGCATTGTTTAACCGAGCGAGTTACGGGCGCAGGTCGGCATCGGTCTGCGCCTTTTTTATTTAGGAAAGCACTTTCCGCAGATGCACGCAGATTGACGCCGATGAACAAACAGCCGCATGCAAGAGGCGCCAGAGCGCTTGCTAGCGTCTCAGGTGTCGGTCCTTCAATTGCGCTTCTGTGTGTCTATTCGCAGATCCGTCTCCTTTCTGTATTTAATCTGCGTTCATCTGCGTCAATCTGCGGATAACGTCTACAACGAAAAGCCACTGAGCCACGGATACCCCATGACCCAGGACATCCACGCCGAAAAGATCCTCATCCTCGACTTCGGCAGTCAGTACACCCAGCTCATCGCCCGCCGCGTGCGCGAGGCCAACGTCTACTGCGAGATCTATGCCTGGGACGTCACCGACGAACAGGTGCGCGCCTTCAACCCCAACGGCATCATCCTCTCCGGCGGCCCGGAATCGGTCACCGTGGACGAAGGCCCGCGCGCCCCGCAGGCCGTATTCGACCTCGGCGTGCCGGTGCTCGGCATCTGCTACGGCATGCAGACCATCGCCGCCCAGCTCGGCGGCGAGGTGGAAACCTCCACCATCCGCGAATTCGGCTATGCCCAGGTCCGTGCCCGCGGCCACTCGCAGCTGTTCACCGATATCCAGGATCACGTCAACGACGAAGGCCACGGCCTGCTCGATGTCTGGATGAGCCACGGCGACCGCGTGAAATCCCTGCCTGACGGCTTCAAGCCCATCGCCACCACCGACGGTGCGCCGCTGGCCGGCATGGCCGACGAAGAACGCCGCTACTACGGCATCCAGTTCCATCCGGAAGTCACCCACACCACGCAGGGCACGCGCATCCTCGCGCGCTTCGTGCACGAGATCTGCGGCTGCGGCGAGCTGTGGCAGTCCGAACACATCATCGACGATCTGGTCGCGCGCATCCGCGAGCAGGTTGGGGAAGACCGCGTGCTGCTTGGCCTGTCCGGCGGCGTGGATTCCTCCGTGACGGCTGCACTGCTGCACCAGGCCATCGGCGACCGGCTCATCTGCGTGTTCGTCGACAACGGCCTGCTGCGCCTCGACGAAGGCGACGAGGTCATGGCGACCTTTGCCGAGCATATGGGCCTCAACGTCATCCGTGCCGACGCCGAAGACCAGTTCATGAATGCCCTAAAGGGCGAGGCGGACCCGGAGGCCAAACGCAAGATCATCGGCAACACCTTCATCGACGTCTTCGATGCCCACGCCAGCGAACTCACCAATATCGACTGGCTCGCCCAGGGCACCATCTACCCGGACGTCATCGAATCCGCCGGCTCGGCTACAGGCAAAGCCCATGTCATCAAGAGCCACCACAACGTCGGCGGCCTGCCGGCCGATATGAAACTCGGCCTCGTCGAGCCCCTACGCGAACTGTTCAAGGACGAAGTCCGGGCGCTGGGCCTGGCACTCGGCCTGCCGCGCGACATGCTCATGCGTCACCCGTTCCCCGGGCCGGGCCTGGGCGTACGCATCCTAGGTGAAGTAAAGAAACAATACGCTGACAAGCTGCGCGCCGCGGATGCCATCTTCATCGAAGAACTACGCAACAGCGGCTGGTACGACAAGGTCAGCCAGGCCTTCGCCGTCTATCTGCCGGTTTCCAGCGTCGGTGTCATGGGCGACGGCCGCCGCTACGAACACGTCATCGCCATTCGCGCCGTCGAAACCATCGACTTCATGACCGCCCGCTGGGCGCACCTGCCGTATGAACTGCTTGGCAAGGTGTCGTCGCGGATCGTCAACGAGGTGGACGGGATTTCGCGGGTGGTCTACGACGTGACCGGGAAGCCGCCGGGGACTATTGAGTGGGAGTAAAGCGCTGGTTGTCAGTTGACCACTGGTGTTGTTTCGCCAGATAGTGTGATCAGCGCATGGCTCGTAGCTTCAAATATCGAGCAGAGTGATCGAGCAGGCCGTGGTCCATGCAGGCCAGATCCGGCGCGTCGTGGATAAATGCACGGGCGGACTTGGCGAATCGGACTGACTGGAAGTGGAGATCAAAATGGAATACGTCTTCACGCTGAAATATCGCCTGCACGATCACGAGGGTGATGACCAGGCACTTCTCGATCGTCTGTTCGACGCCGGCTGTGACGATGCGCTGCCAAGTATTGGACAGCCCGGCCGGCTGGCGCTGGAATTCACCCGCGAAGCCGAGAGCGGCGAGCGGGCGCTGGAAAGCGCTATTGCCGATGTACGGAAAGCGGTCGATAACGCCGAACTGGTCGAAGTGCTGCCCGACTATGCGGGCCTGACCGATATAGCCGAGCACGTCGGCATGTCCCGCCAGAACCTACGCAAGATCGCCACGAAGCAGGGCGCGACGTTCCCGGCTGCGATTCACGAAGGCAATCCATCGCTTTGGCATTTGTCGGATGCATTGTCCTGGCTCGCCGAGAATGGCTATGCGGTGGACGCCGCCACGCTCGAAATCAGCGCCGCCACGCGTGAACTCAACACCGTGATTCAGGCGCGCCGCCTGTCGGCAGACCGCTCGCGTGAACTGGAAGTCTTGATAGCCTAAGAGCGTTGCGAACCGGCAAGCGTATCGCCCAGCAGCACTCATGCTGGCGATGCTGACAGCAGGGCAAAGCGGTGCTACTTTGGTGTCACCATCGATTTCTACGGTGCCGGCCATGTCCACCACATCATTAAAACTTCCCGACGAACTCAAAGCGCGGCTACGCACGGTCGCAGAAGCACGCCATACCAGTGCGCATGCGTTCATGCTGGAATCCCTCCAGACTGCTGTCGTGGCGGCCGAGCGGCAACTCGCTTTTCTGGCCGATGCCGAGGCCGCGTACGAACAGATGTGCGAAAGCGGCGAAGGTTACGACGCCGCGGACGTCCATCGTTATATTCATGCGCGTGCGCGCGGTGAATCAGCTGAAAGACCGCAGCCGAAACCGTGGCGCGAATAATCTATGCCGCCCGCGCTTTGGCCGATCTTGAGCGTCTGACAGAATTTCTTCTCGAGACCGAGCCGGACGCTGCTTTGGAAACCGTAGGACTCATCACTACGGCAATCGAAACGCTCGAAGATCACCCGCTAATTGGGCGTGCGTATTCGCCCGACGTTCGCGAACTGGTTATCTCGCGAGGCCGCAACGGCTATGTTGCCCTGTATCGTTTCATGCCGGCACATGACCTGGTGGCCATTCTGTCGATTCGGCATCAGCGTGAAAGCGGTTACTCGGTTGACGAACCAGCGAGCTAAAAATCACATACCGGGGATAACGTGAATGTGGCAATGCAAGATCTGCCCCTCAAGCCGGCTTTGACGCCGGAAGAGTTTCTTTTTGATAGCCGCTAGGTTTGGCGTACTACGGGATAAGCCGCGGTCTGTCCCTTATTAACTAAAAATATTAACTAAAAAGTCGCTGACTGTTGACGGTTTTTCAAATACGCGCTTTTGCAGTAGCTTATCCTGCTAGAGTTTTACGACTAATTTGGGTGGAGAAATGGCTGAGAAATCTAAGTTTCACCTGCCGCTTGCCGTTTGTGTGCAATACAGAAAACTCTCCGCTTGATCCTTTTGACAGATCTAGTTGAGGCCGTGCGTCCGTGACCCTGAGGCTGGTTCCAATAGCTCATGGAGATCTATGCCACGGCTGGGAATGGGCTATTGATGATGAGGACGTACTCGCTGAACGCGTCGCGCGCATAGTGCTCGGCCAATATCGCCACGTCGGTAAGATCCTCACAGGCGCAGGCGTGCCAGGGCTTGTTGCCAATGCCGAACAGGCGAATGCGGCGATCAAGCAACTGACGCTTGCGAACGGTGAGAGCCCTTGGCATCGTGATGGGTGGCTGTTCCAATCAATATCATGGATCGCTGCGTACCAGCAGCCCTCTGCGTCTCTAACCCGCATGCCGCACATCCGGAAGGCCGATAAAGGGTTTGACGGCATGCAGCTCGAGCTGAACCGACTTGGCACTGTAGTGACGGCGGTGGTGATCTTTGAAGACAAAGCTACGGGCAACGCCCGAGACACCATCAGAGACGATGTATGGCCGGGCATCGTCGCGCTGGAAAAAGGCGAGCGGCTGAATGAGCTTAGCCAAGAGGTGAGCGGGATGCTCGACGCCCGCGCCGCTACGGATACTCAGTTCGACCTTGATACAGCGATCGCAAACACGCTTTGGCACGATGCTCGGCGCTACCGTGTAAGTATTACCATTGACGATACTCACAACGACGCCGATGCTCGGAAAAGGCTTTTTAAGGGCTTCGATGACTCCGCGCCCGGCGCTATCGCACGCCGACGCGCCGACACGATATATCTTCCGGAGTTGCGGGAGTGGATGGAGGGCTTCGCCGCGCGTGTGATCGTTAAAATCAAGGCTATTACCAGTGTTTGATGCGATCACCGCGGCACTAATCCGGGCTGCGCCTCCGCTCGCAGAGATAGATCTAGACAATCTGCCGAAGCTGCTCACCGAAGCCTTTGCCGATATCGTGTCGGCACGCATCCGCCTGCGAGGTGCGGCTGCTGTAGCAGACGATGAAGCGTTAGTGGATACCGTAGCTGAACTGCGACGTATTGCCGCCGCCCACGAGACCTATGCAGCGTTGCTGCCTGACCGTGAAAATCGTGCCTCTGCGGCTTTCGTTGCGGCTTCGGCACACCAAGCAATCGCGCTAGCGATGCGTGGGTCCAACGTGTCCAGTCGCGTAGCAATAGGCACGGTCAGCCCCGACGTTTGCGCTACAGTGCTCTTCCTCTTGGCGGAGGCGCATGCCGACGCGGCGGAAGCTGCGAAACGCATCTCACCCGCTGAGGACGCTGGCCCGATTGAGCGCGCCCTCCTCATCGCGATCCGCAACCTCGCGCAAGGGCATCTTGGGGAGATCGCCGGTGTCGGTGAGCCTGAGATCGATGTCGACGGGGAGGATGTTGCCTCCCGCGCCCTCGATGCTCTCCGGCTTTTGCTGCTTCGCGGCGTTACCAACCTTGCGAAGCAGCTACGCCTGCGTGAAAACCTCGCTCATGAAGAGACTGACACCGTACCCGCGAACGAGCTGTTTGCGCAGGTGCGCGCCCTCGCGAAGGAATCGATCGACGGTGCTGGCGTAAATGGCGAGACGCTGCTTAGCCTCTATCCGGGGCCTTTGCACCTCGCAAACTTGCTGCTCGGGCTTGAGGGCGATTTACTTGCGACCGCGCTGATTCGCATCCCAGCGCCGGCGGGGGTCGATAATAGTGGCTGGTCGCAGATTCTGCGCAGCATGGCCCGCCAGCGGCCGTACCTCTGGCGCAATCACCGCGAAGCAATCGACGAAGGTTACCTTGAACCTGGTGTTTCTTCGGCTATCAGCTTTCCGACAGGAGGCGGCAAATCTACGCTGGCAGAGCTTAAGATTGCAACCGCGTTGTTGCGCGGAAAGAAAGTCGTTTTTCTCGCGCCTACTCATGCGCTGGTTGGACAGACTCAGCGCGCGCTCGTGGGGTTGTTCCAAAATTTCAACATCCTCGCCGATACCAATGAGGATGTCGGCATAGGTGACATCGTTGAACTTGGTGAAGTCACGGTCATGACCCCCGAACGTTGTCTAATGCTGTTGTCGGTCGACCCTGATGCCTTTCTCGGTCTTGGACTTACCGTCTTCGACGAATGCCATTTGCTTCATTCCCGCGAGGGGGGTCGTGGCCGGCGCGGCCTTGATGCAATGCTCGCCGTTCTTAACTTGACGGGCATCGCGCCTGCCGCCGACCTGCTGTTGCTATCGGCAATGATGAAGAATACGGAGGAGATCGCCGGCTGGGTTGTCTATCTGACCGATCGACGATGCCTGCAACTTGATTTGAATTGGAAACCGACTCGGCAGATACGCGGTTGCGTCGTCTACCCAGCCGAGCGAATCACTGCGCTAAAGGCCATTCTGGCTCAGGCACGCCAAGACTATCCAAATCACACCAATCCGCCAGTCGCCGTAAAGAAAGCATTACTTGCGCAGCCTTTCGGTTTGTTTAGCTTGCTTCAGACGTGGTCGACTACGGATCGCAGTGATTACGCGCTCCTTCAACTAGTCGCTGATGGCCATTTATTGTCGAGCGGTCGCGCTCAAGGAGGTAATTGGTATTTGACCCCCAATGGCAATGAGACTAGCGGCGCGATCGCTGCTGCTGCAGCAAGCGCCGGAATGAAAACATTGGTGTTCGTGCAGACCACTGTCTTTTGCGAAAGCTGCGTCAGTAAGTATCCAGCTCGCGTGGCCGCCAGCCAAATCACGCTCACTGAGAAAGAGCAGCAGTGGCGTACCCTTGCCGAAGAAGAAATGGGCGGAGCAGGCTATTGCTACATGAAGCTTGCGGCCGATGGCACGCTTTGCGTCGGGGCAGCCAGCCATCATGCGCTTCTGCTGCGAGAGGAGCGCGAACTCCATGAAAGCCTATTTCGCCGCCCTGATGGAATCAAGGTGCTATTCGCCACCTCTACACTCGCGCAGGGCATGAACCTGCCGAGCGAGGTTGTCATAATCTCGGGCGATAGCCGTTTCGATCCGCAAGCGGACAAGATGCAGAAGCTCGAGGCGCACGAGTTATTGAATGCCGCCGGGCGTGCGGGACGTGCGGGAGACGGTGCGCAGGGATTCGTCTTACTCGTGCCGAGCAAAGTGATAGAGTTTGATAACCAGAGCAACCAGATTAGCGGCCACTGGATCGACCTGCAGTCAGTCTTTGAGCAAGCCGACCAGTGCCTTATCATTGATGATCCGCTAGAAGTAGTGCTCGACCGTATTCACGACGGCGTCACCCAGGCTGGTGACTCAGCCTATCTCTTGAGTAAGTTGCCGGTGGCGGTCGCTGGGGCTGAAATCGATCCGGCTGCGGTGCTGCTTAACAGGAGCTTCGGCGCTTATCGTGCGCTTATCGCAGATAATCCCCATTGGCTGAGCACGAGGGTCGCTTCGGCTCTAGCCGCGCGACCCACTCTGGATCTCTCTGAACCCGATCGCTGGATTGAGCCGGTGGCTGGCGCAACCGGGCTCTCTGCTACGTTGCTCGAGCAGATAGTGGAACGCCTCGATGCCGGCGACTTTTCCGGAACAACCACCGAGGTAGTTGAGGCGCTACTCGATTGGCTCGACGGGCATCCGATTCAGTTGCTCAGCCTAGTACGGCCGGAAAGCTTGGAGGAAATGTTTGGTACTCCCTATACAAGACATGCCGCTGATGATGAGCGTGGAAAACATGCACTCTGCTGGCTGAGGAAACTTTGGCCGATCTGGATGTCAGGTGTGCCGTTGTGCGAGATCGAAAAAGAATTCCTTGGGTGTACGGACAATCTTAAGAAATGCAAGAATGCTCGATACTTTGTATTGCGCCTCGTGCCCGACCTTGCATTTTTGGCGAGCCTCCCCGGTCGCTTGCTCGCAGCACGGTTGCGTGCATCCGAGGACGACACCCCCATCGCCACCGTCTTGGCTACGCTGGGTAGCGCCGTTCGCGAAGGCTGCAATAGTCCCGAGAGTTTGGCGGTACGTCTTAACTTAACGCGCTCCGTGTCGCGCGTTGAGGCCCGCAAACATTACGATGCTATCCGCCATCATATTCAGCCGGGCGATCTTAATGAGGGCTTCGATGACACCTTGGTACGCATCCGCAACGCCGATATCGTTGCTCGATTAGATGGGCTCGATGGGCAATAATAGGGGACAGACTGAGCTGGTCCGGCTTTCACGGGCAGTAAAATCATAATAGGGGTCAGACCCGAATGGCGCTAAGTTAAGGCTGCTCAGCGCGGTGATGGCGTGGTCGGTGGCGGCCGGCACGGCGATAATATCGAGCGCCATTCGGGACAGGCCACGTTTTTCCCGATCATCGGCTTACGAGGGCAGGCCATAGGGGAACTCGGAGGGTCGCCACGTGTAGTGATAAGACGGTAGCCCGCATGGCATATGAACGGCCATCACGATTAACATGTCGCGGGTTGCACACCCGCCATGCACGCCACCGGTTCGATCGCTATGCATCTGTTACTTTCCGTGCTGGAACTGGCGGGCACCTTCGTATTCGCGCTCAGTGGTGCGATGGCGGCGGTACAGAAGCGGCTCGATATCTTCGGACTCGCGGTGCTCGCGTTTGCGACCGGCACGGTAGGCGGGATCACGCGCGATCTGCTCATCGGTGCGTCCCCGCCACTTGCGATCGAGGACGTGCGCTACGGGTTGATGACGATGGTGGCAGCGCTCGTTGTCTTTTTCGGCCATCGCCAGGTCGACCGCATCAGCCGGCCGGTGGCGATCTTCGATGCCGCCGGGCTGTCGCTGTTCGCCGTTGGCGGCTCGATCCGGGCGCTGGAGTACGGTATCTCGCCGGTCATGGCGGCCGTGATGGGCATGATCACGGGCATCGGCGGCGGCATCATGCGTGATGTGCTCATCGACCGCTTGCCCATGGTGCTCGCGCCGACCGAACTCTACGCGACCGCTGCGCTGCTGGGATCGACGATCGCGGTCACCGGCATCACGCTCGGCTGGCCGTTCGCGCCGACGATGATTGGCGCCGCCTTGCTGTGTTTCTTTGTCCGCTACATGGCGATGCGGCGCGGCTGGCATCTGCCGGTGCCGCGCTTGGGGCAGTAACCGCCATCAGGCCAGGGTGGGCGAGGCGAACATGCGGGAATAATAGGGGGCAGAGCAGGTTTTTCAGGCCGGGCTGGTGGCTACCAAGTATTGACCGGCTCTCGTGTTGTGCACGCGGTTCGTTCTATTCAGCCCGCACGATTGGCGATCCGTTTACGCAGCAGATCGATATGCAGCCGTGCATCGTAGGCGTACCCGCGGTACGTCAACGGTAGATGCAGGTAGGCGATCTCGCGATCCAGGGCGGCAAGTTCGGATTCCAGTTCGCGCAGTTGTTGTGGATCGTCGATTTCGCGGATGCGGGCGTAGTGGCGAAACACGCGGTTGCGGATGCTCCATTTGTAGAGCCCGGGCAGCGTTCGCAGGAGTGGCAGCAAAAGAAACACGATGGGAAGAAGCAGGATCGCGAAGCGGCTGATCTGGGCCACGACCCAATACGGCAGGAAAGCGCTCAGCGGGCTCGGCCCGTCGGCAATCAGATCGCGGGCATAGGCGTCCTGCGGCAGTGAGGTGTTGTCCATCGACGGAAACTAGCCGTCGGGCGTGATGACGTCGCCGGGCTCGTGGACTTCGCGCGCGGCCTCGACCAGTCTATCGACGATCGCCGGATGCAGCTCTGGTTGTGCGACGATCCGGGCCACCAGCCCCAGCAGCTGGCGTTCGCGCGCAGGCAGGGGCGGATCTAGGGCGAAGGCGCCGGAGGGCACGTCGACCAGTATCGATTGCGGCATCCGCCGGGACAGCGCGACGATATGGTCGAGTTGCAGCAGGGTCGCGTCGCCGTCTGCCAACAGCTGTGAAAGATAGGGCGCTGGCAGCGGCGCGACGAACAGCGCGACATCGGCATCGCCGGACGTCAATGCGGTGGCGGCATCGGCGCCGCCGAGCGGCAGCAGGGTATTCGCGTTGTTGGACAGACCTGCGGCGTTCAGAAAGGTCTATGCCGCGGCCCGCGTGCCGGAGCCTTCGTCGCCCGCGGCAATCCGCAGTCCGGCCCATTGCGCGGGGTTGCGGGGCACGTCCACGCCTGCGGTCGGCCGCGCGAAGATCAGAAACGGCTCGGTGAAGACCGCGCCCAGGATTTGGATCCCGTCGCCAGCGGCAATGCCGCCTTGTAGTAGCGCGGCGTCGGCTTCGCCATCGACCATCAGCTGCGCGTTCTCGACCGAGCCGGCGGTCGCGATCAGCTCCAGGTCGATGTCGTCTCTCGCCAGTATGTCGCGATACTGCGTGGCGATCCGCCATTAGCCGCCGTCCTCGACGCCGGCCGCGAAGCGAACTGTCGATGGCGGAAGAATATCCCGGCTCAGCCACCACAGCGCCGTGACCGCCAGGGCAGCCGCGAGGACCAGAGCGGACACGCGAACCATGGAATTCCTTTGCTGGGGCTATTTACGCTAACCGCATCAAACCGTGATCGACTGGCCCTTTGCAAACGCTGCCGCGGAGTAATCGGGGACGGCGCATTACTGGCGAGAGCATAGCCCGCGAGCATTAGCATCAGTTCTTGCGTTGTGCGCCGAAAGCAAGACGTGAAAATCCGATTCCGCCAGCTGCTCACGCCGCAAGGCTTGCACGAAAACATGGGCCGAGGCCTATGTGAAAGGCAGCGGACTTACCGGGCTGTATTGGTCGATGAAATCCGAACGGCGACGAACGGCAACTACGTGCTCGGGACCGAGCGCTTTCGAGATGAAGTGGAAAGGATCCTGGGCCGGCGGGTGACAACCGGCAAGGCCGGGCGACCAGCAAAGCGCGAACCAGCTCAAGCCGGAACAAAGCTGTTCCGAGCGCGTGGCGTTCAGTCGAATAGCGCGCGCAGCGAGCCGCCGATACGTTCGAACAGCGAGCGCCGGCGTTTGCGCGGTGGCGGGCCGTAGTGCAGCAACGCGCCGAGCGCGGTTGCCACGCCGAGAACCACCACACCGGTGATGACCGGATGGCGGCAGACTTCGTCCACCACGCGCGATGCGGTCAGCGGGCGATCGTTCCGGTGATCCAGTCTCGTATTCATGCTGTCTCCATAAGCCGTGGCGCGAGGGCGCCGGGTCTTGATATCCGAACGCGCGCTGGGGCTATCGCAGTTCAGAGTCCGCCATGAGCCCGCGCGATTCGATCAACGTTCTCCGGAGTGTAAACGCTGGCCGCCAGTACGCATGTCCGGATTTCCACCGACGTACGGGCGGGACCAATCGCGCTACATTTGCGCTATTACTCGCCAGGTACGGAGCGCGCGCATGACGTCACACAAACCGATCGACCGCCATAACGACGGCGAGGCGTATCTCGACAGTGCACGCGAGCGGGAACGACAACGCGCGCTCGCTCTGGCTGCCAGCGTGGGTACGCTCATGGTGGCGATGCGCCGCGGCGGATTGTCCGGCCTGGCCCTGGGCGCTTTCAGCGGGCTGCTAGCCTATCGCGCCTCGACCGGGCGGGGACTCAAGGGCACCGGCCGTGCGATTGCCCGCGGCGCCGAGCGCACGCTGGTGGGCCACCGCACCGGCCCGCTCGAACTGTCTGCCAGCGTGACCGCACGGCGCTCGCCGGACGAGCTCTATGCCTTCTGGCGAGATTTCACCCGTCTGCCCGAGATCATGACCTTAATCACGGCGGTGGAAGACCTGCCCGACGGGCGTACCCGCTGGCAGGCCGAAACGCCGATGGGCGGCGTCTATGAATGGGACGCGGAAGTCGTCGAGGACGTGCCGGGCGAGCGCATCAGTTGGCGTGCCGTGGAAGAGGCCGACGTACCGCAGACTGGCGAGATTCGCTTCGTGCCCGGCCCGGCCAACCGCGGCACGCAGGTTGAACTGAGCATGCGTTATACGTTGCCGCACGGTCTGCTCTCGGCTGCGCCGCTGGGCTTCGTCAACGCGTTGTCGCGCGAGGCGGTGCGTGAGGATCTGCGGCATTTCAAACAGGTGATGGAAGCCGGCGAGGTGCCCACCGGGGCCATTCATGCAACGCATCACGATGGAGGTGTCCGATGAAAGCCGTATGCTGGCACGGCGCGCAGGACATGCGCGTGGACCATGTGGCGGACCCGCAGATTCTCAATCCGCGCGACGCCATCATCAAGGTCACCTCGACCGCGATATGCGGCTCCGATCTGCATCTCTACGGCGGCTTCATGCCGGGCATGCAGGCCGGCGATATCGTCGGCCACGAGTTCATGGGCGAAGTGGTTGAACTCGGCTCGGCGGTGACCAATCTATCCATCGGCGCGCGGGTGGTGGTGCCGTTCACGATCGCCTGCGGCCACTGCTTCTTCTGCGACAGCGGCTATCACTCGCTGTGTGACAACTCCAACCCCAACGCCGGCGTTGCCGAGAAGATGTGGGGCCAGTCGCCCGCCGGGCTGTTCGGCTACACCCATATCCTGGGCGGCTATGCGGGCGGGCAGGCGGAATATGTGCGCGTGCCGTATGCGGACGTGGGGCCGATGGTCGTGCCGGATTCAGTGTCCGATGAACAGGCGCTGTTTCTCACCGATATCTTTCCCACCGGTTATCAGGCCATCGCCCAATGCGACATGCAGCCGGGCGATACGGTCGCCATCTGGGGCTGTGGCCCGGTGGGCCAGTTCACGATTGCCAGCGCCAAGATGCTGGGCGCGGGCCGGGTGATCGCGATCGATACCGTGGCCGAGCGGCTGGACATGGCCGCAGGCCAGCACGGCGCGGAAACACTCGACGCCCGCGAGACCGGCAACACGCTGCAGATCGTCGAAGCACTACGCGACATGACCGCAGGCCGCGGGCCGGATATTTGCGTCGACGCGGTGGGCCTGGAAGCCCACGGCGTGGGACTCGAATACTGGTACGACAACGTCAAGCAGTCCCTGCAGATGGAGACCGCGCGCCCGATCGTGCTGCGCCAGGCGATCATGGCTTGCCGCAAGGCCGGGACCGTATCCATTCCGGGTGTCTATGGCGGTATCGCCGACAAGATTCCCATTGGCGCGCTGATGAACAAGGCGCTCACGATCAAGACCGGCCAGACCCACGTGCAGCACTATCTCAAGCCGTTAATGGAACACGTCGAACGTGGCGATATCGACCCGAGCTTCGTGATCACGCATCGCATGGGTCTCGATGAGGCGCCCGAGGCCTATCGCATGTTCCAGGCACGGCGGGACAACTGCATCAAGGTGGTGATGCAGCCTTGATCGCGGTGGCGGTTGCAGACGTGCTCGGCGTCGGATACCGGAACGCTGAGCCGGATCGCGGCTCAATCCGGGCGTGCCGCCGACACCCAGGAAGCACGGCTCACGGAGGCGCGCCTTGCCATCGACGGCGCGTTGCTCAACAGGGCTGCTCGGCGACGCTGTTCAGTTCATGACGATCGCCGGTCGTATCGGATAGGGTTTGCGGTTTCACCGCGGCTGGTGGCCGCCAAGGGAGAACAGGTGACAGCGGATATTCTGGTCGTGGGCAGAATGCCCCCGAACGTATTGGGGCAATTGGAGTCGGCTTTTACGGTTCACGTATTGCCGGAGCAGGAGGCCGACGCCGAAACGATGATTCGCGATGTTGGGCCGCTTATCCGCGGGCTGGCGACCAACGCGGTTCAGGCGCCGCCGGTGGCGGTGCTGGATGCCTTGCCCAATCTGGAGGTGGTTGCGTCGTCGGGTATCGGTACGGACGCGCTGAACGCCGACTATGCGCGCGGTCGCGGGATTGTTGTCGCCAATACGCCCGACGTGCTGTCGGAGGATGTCGCCGACGCCGGGATCATGCTGATGCTGGCGGTATCGAGACAGCTGCTGCAGGCGGATCGCAACGTCCGCGACGGCCGTTGGCTCAAGGGGCTGTCGCTGGGGCATCGCGTCAACAACAAGCGGCTCGGTATCCTCGGGCTGGGCCGCATCGGCCGCGCGATCGCCCGTCGCGCCGAAGGCTTCGATATGGCCATCGGTTATCACCAGCGTCGAGCCGATGCCGAGGTGTCGTATCGCTATTTTGACGATGTGGTCGCGCTTGCAGCCGACAGCGACTTCCTCATCGTGGTCGTGCCGGGCGGGGCGACGACCAAGAACATGATCGACCGGCAGGTGCTGGATGCGCTGGGGCCGGAGGGCATCCTGATCAACGTCGGCCGGGGCTCGACGGTGGACGAGCCCGAGCTGGTGGCTGCGCTGGCCGAAGGCCGTATCCGCGGCGCGGGGCTGGATGTGCTTGCCGACGAGCCGAACGTGCCGCAAGCGCTGCGCACGATGGATCAGGTGGTGTTGGCACCGCACTATGCCAGCGGCACGGTGGAAACACGCCTGGCAATGGGGCAGCTCGTGGTCGATAATTTACGCGCTCATTTCAGCGGCGAGGCGTTGCTGACGCCGGTGATGTGAGCGATCGATCTTTCGCGTCTATCTTCGGATTTTGCATAAGGGTAAGGCAAGTGAAGCGGTCTAAGATCACGCTTCGGTGCCAGAAATGAGTGGGGTACACGATTTCACAGCGCTGGGACGTGCGATCAGCGATCTGAGCGAATAAAACGAGTGCGAGAATCCCCAGCACATGGCTCGATCCAGATCCTCGAATCCTGCGAAGATGTCAGATCACCCTTGAAAGGAGCCGACATGGCTGACCGCACAATGGCCAAGAGTACGATACAGGTCGACGATCGCGCTGTTCGTGCTACCGAGTGGCGCTTTGCGCCAGGCGCGCATACCGGATGGCATCGTCACGAGTTTGATTACGTCGTCGTGCCGCTGACGACCGGCGAGTTGCATATGGCGGACCGAGACGACAATACGCGCACAGCGTCCCTCACAAAGGGATCCTCATATGCCGGTACGGCAGGTACCGAGCATGACGTCATCAATCCCAATGCATTCGAGTTCGTTTTTATCGAGATCGAACTTATCAGTGGCCGGCACAGTCACTAGCACGTATCAGCAGCGACAGGCCGTTGCCTACGTTGCCGGAAATGGCGGTTCCCGACTTCATCTCTCGTAGGGCCCATCCACGATTCAAGGAACGAAGCCGGGTCCAGAGTTTAGACGCCTTGCCGAGGCGTCGGGCCTACTCCACGCATTCAAACGACTCGGCCGACAGAGGATCGCCGCCGTCCACGTAGCTGGGCCACGCCGGGTAGTCGCACAGGGGGCGGGTTCGGCCCGGTAGGCCGACGGTGTCCGTTGTGACCTGATCTTCAGGCGCTATGTCCTGCTCGACCCAGTTTTCCAGCGCGGTCAGAGAATCCCAGGTGGCGTTGAATTGAGAGCTGGCCGCGTGACCGAAGCCGGGGACTTCATAGTAGCGGACAAACGAATCCACCTTCTCGGCACCCATCTGATCCAGCAGTCGGCCGTAGTAGATTTCGGTCCCTCTGGTGCTGACCAACACGTCTGATAGCCCGTGTGCCAGAAGCAACTTCCCGCCCCGATCCACGAATTCCGAGATATCTGTTCCAGAGTTGAGCTGACCGCTCAGTTCGCTGATCCTTTCCGCATATTCCGGCTCGGGGCTGATGGGGTCGAGCGTAAACGAGTTGAAATCGGCGTCGCGGGCCACCGAGTACTTGACCCACTGATCCACCAGCACACTCAGATAGGGGGCGGTTCGAGGCATGGGTTGGGTGGGCTGGCTTGTGCCGAGGGCGAGGAAGGTCACCGTGGGTTCTATCGGCGAGTCAATGGAGGTGATGCCAAGATCCGCGCCCCAGACATTGCTGCCGGGGTAGCCGGTTTCTCCACTTGCGAGTGGGAAGTTGAAGTCCACACCTGCATCTATTGTCTTCAGTGCGTCGATCTGTGCATCAGACAGACAGCTGTTGCCATCGTCGCCGCCGCTGGGGCAGCGCAGCGGACTGCCATTTAGAGTGGCCGTCGCCGGATCGAAGCCGGCGTTGCACTGGCGCTGGTCACTGATAAGACGGTCCTCGAGGCCATCGAGTGCATCACAGTTTTCCAGGGCGGCATTCAGAAGCAACAGACGCTTGGCGGAGTTGGGGTAAGCGCCCGGCTGTGACAGGGCAAGGCTTATGTGCTGACCGGCCAGAAGCGCGGCGACGTTGTTCCAGGCCGGATACCAGGCGATGGCGCCGTCCCAGTCGTCGGGCCAGCGCTGGATATTGGTCAATGCCTCACGACCACCGGTCGAGCCCCCGGCGAAATAGCGCTGGGTTGGTTGGCTGGCGTATCGCTTCTGGATCACGAAGGTAGCAGCATCCCGTGTTTTCTTGAGGGCCTCTCCGGCGAAATTACGAACGGCTTCGTCATTGAGTCCCCACCGGCCGTCCTGGGAACCATACTCATTGGCCTGGTGACCGGAGTCGCTGGCGAAAGTGGCGTACCCCCGGCCGAGCGGCGTTAATTGATCCACCGCGCCCTGGGCGACATGGCCGGTGATAGCGGGGATGGTGCCGTTGAAGCCACCGCCGCCAAACATGAGCACCTTCGAGTTCCATTCTATTGGCAGCGCCACGTTGAACTGGATATCTGGTGCCGAGGCGTCGACAGGCGCAATGCTGCCGGACACCAGGCAGTGTTCAGGGACAACAGCCGCGCCGCTGCCGCTGGCCGCTACTGCTTGTGCATCCGTGACTTCGCCGCCGGACGTGGGCAGGTCGATCGCGCTCGATGGAATTTCCATTCCAACGAGCTGTTCGCAAGATAAAGGCTCCTGTGTGGCTACAGGCTCCTCTGACGAAGATGAATCCCCGCCATCGCTGCAGCCTATTAACAAGGCGCAGGAGATACCGCACACTGACATCGCCAACAACTTCAAGTGAGTTCTTTTCATCATTGTCTCCCCATTTTTTATTATGTGGTGGGTGCGTTTTTGTTGAGCGCACCGCCCAGAACACCGGCGATTCGTGATTTGTCGGTAAAGGACAATTGGAGAGCCCGTTCTTGGCTGGTGCATTTCGAGACCGAGCCGAGCGGGGGCGGATGCTCTAGAACAAGACTTAGCTCGATATATACGCCCGTGTGGGGTTGGCCGCAACGCATTCTTACGTCGCCCTGCGAAGCATTTCGAGCAATCGGGATCAGGTCTTGCCTTGTTCGCAAAACCACACCTAACCGCGAGCGTACATGTCGGAAAACATGGACTGTCGCCAATCAATTCATCGCCCGTATTAACCGAACATCGTCCAAAGCACGGCAGCGACCATGGCCGTGGCGAGCACGCCGCGTATCAAGCGTGCCGTGTGCGGGCGGCGAAGCGATGACGTGAGCAGCTGACCGCTCGCCATCCAGACGATGTTGGTCGATGCGGCCACGACAAGGCATGTCACCGCGGTGAGGCCATAGGCCCAGGGCGTCGACCAGGGCGTCGATTCGAGCGGCAATATCGACTGCGAGAAGATCGCGAGAAAAGCAGCGTAACTCTTGGGATTGATCACATTGAGCAACAGGCCGTCTCGAAAGCGCGGTGCACCACCGGCATTGGATGGATCGGTGGGCGGCGAAGCCGTGGCGATCCGGTAGGCGAGATAGACGATATAAAGCGCGGCAAGGGTTTCCAGAACACGCCGGAGGTTTGGAAAGTGGCTGAACAAGGCGCCGAGCCCGGCCGCCGATGCCAACGCTGCCAGTGCGAGGCCGGTCATGATGCCGACATAGAACGGTAGCGAGCGGCGCAACCCGAACGTTGCGCTCGACGCAGCAAGCGCGACGGGCGCCGGCCCCGGAGAACCGAGTACGAGCGCAGCGGTCAGTACCAGCGAAGCCATCGCCGTGGCCATAGTCAGTTCTCCAGCGCATATCCAAACGGAACCATTTAGTACCGTTTATACATCATGGTACCGATCGGTTCCAATATGCCTGGCGTTGGGCTAGTATGGCGACATGCCGACACAAGCCAGAGAACGTCTGCTCGATTCCGCCGAGGCCCTGTTTTATCGCCACGGTATTCAGGCTATTGGCATCGATCGTCTGTTGGACGACTCCGGCGTGGGGCGCGCGTCGTTCTATCGCCATTTCGAAAGCAAGGATGCGTTGGTCAATGCGGTACTGGCGCGGCGTGATGCGGCGTGGCGTGCGACGTTCGATGACATTCTCGATGCCTGCGGTGACCAACCGCTTGCGCTGTTCGACGCGATGGCCGCGCGCTACGCCGAGAACGACTTCCGCGGCTGTGCGTTCATAAACGCCATGGTCGAAGCCGCAAACCGGAACAGCCCTTTGCACCGGATCGCAGCCGGACACAAACAGGCGCTGATCGAACGTATTGCCGAATCGTTGCGGGCCTGCGGCCACGCGGATGCCGAACAGCAGGCGACACGGTGGGTGCTGCTGCTCGACGGCGCAGTAGTCACCGCGATGCGCGAAGGCCACCCCTGGCCGATTCAGGAAGCGCGTCGGATGGCTGCACAGCTTCTGGATCGAGATGCTGCTTCAAGCTGAGCGACCGTGGACACCTGGATTAGATTATCCGAGCGCGGATTTTCAGGCGAGGAAGAAGTCCGGAAACGAGTGAGCGGGGTCACCGAATGCAGGCCTTGCATTGTGTGGAAGAAAGATTGGGACCCTATTCTTATGGCGATTCCGCCAGTTCGGCCGCCGCGCTATAACGTCGCTGGTGGTTCGGGCGACGAGTTGTCAGCCTGGTTATGACGGGCTAATGTCGAAGCCGGCACAATCGCAGTAGCAATCGCCGGGCGGCTCGGCCATTGAATAATAAAAAGACGGAGTAGGCCCATGAGTGCAACGCAACCGATCGCAAGCGTGTTCAGTGACTGGCTGGCGGCTTTCGAAGCCGCGCTCGTCTCTGGTGACAAGGACGCCGTGAGTGCACTGTTTCTGGATGACTGTCACTGGCGCGACTTGGTCGCGTTCACCTGGAACATCACCACGCTCGACGGTAAGGGCGCGATCGGGGACATGCTGGGGGAGTGCCTCGGCCATACTCGACCGGCACACTTTGCGATTGACGGCGAAGCCATGGAGATGGAGGGGCTTATCGAAGGCTGGTTCACCTTCGATACCGCTAATGCCCACGCGCAAGGCTGTGTGCGGCTGGTGGATGGGCGCGCCTGGACTCTGCTGACGGCAGTGACCGAGCTCATCGACTTTCCCGAGTCCACTGGCCACAACCGCCCGTTTGGCACCGTACACACAGCCGAGCGGGGCCGTCGCAACTGGCTTGAGCGTCAACGCGAGCGCGAGGCGCGACTTGGCCACGAGGAACAGCCCTACTGCCTGATTGTAGGCGGCGGCCAGGCTGGCATCGCGCTCGCCGCGCGGCTCAAACAGCTCGATGTGCCGACGCTTATCGTCGAACGCAACGCCCGGCCGGGCGATTCCTGGCGCAACCGTTATCGCTCGCTCTGCCTGCATGATCCGGTCTGGTACGACCACATGCCTTATATCCGGTTTCCGGACAACTGGCCTGTCTTTACGCCCAAGGACAAGATGGGCGAGTGGTTGGAGATGTACACGCGGGTCATGGAGCTCGACTACTGGAGCGCGACCGAATGCAAGGGCGCTACCTACGACGAAGCAGCCGGCAAATGGCGGGTCGAAGTCGAGTACGGGCCCGAAGATCAACGCGAGACACGCATACTTGAACCCACGCAGCTGGTGCTGGCCACGGGCGTTCTGGGCATGCCGAACGTGCCCGATATTCCCGGGAGCGCGGACTTCACCGGCGAACTGCACCATTCCAGCGCCCACCCCGGTGGCGAAGGCTATGCCGGCAAGCGCTGCATCGTGCTCGGGGCAAACAACTCGGCCCACGATATCGCTGCCGATCTTTGGGAAAACGGCGCAGACGTGACCATGATCCAGCGGTCCTCCACGCACATCGTCAAGTCGGACTCGTTCCGCGAACTGTCTCTGGCCGCGCTTTATTCGGAGGAGGCGGTGGACCAGGGTCTGGACGTCGACAAGGCCGATATGATGTTCGCGGCCACCCCGTTCGCGGTCATGCCACAGCTGGTTGGCGACATGGGCGCGCAGCTGCGCGAACGCGACGCCGACTTCTATCAGCGTCTCGAGGCCACCGGATTCATGCTCGATTTCGGCGCCGACGACACCGGGCTGCTGATGAAGGCTCTGCGCCGTGGCGGTGGCTACTATATCGACGTGGGCGCCTCGGAGCTCATCATCAACGGCGATATCAAGCTACGCGCCAACGTCAGTATCGATCACATCAAGTCCGAGTCAGTCGTGCTCACTGACGGCAGCGAGCTGCCAGCGGATGTGATTATTCTTGCGACCGGCTATGGGTCGATGAACGAATTCACCGCGCAGCTCATTTCTCCGGAAGTGGCCGACAAGGTGGGCCGATGCTGGGGCATGGGATCGGATACACCCAAGGATCCCGGCCCGTGGGAAGGCGAGCTTCGCAACATGTGGAAACCTACACAGCAGGCGGGCCTATGGTTCCACAGCGGCAATCTGGCGTTGTCCCGGCATTATTCGCGTTATCTGGCGATTCAGCTCAAGGCCCGTATGGAGGGTATCGACACGCCGGTGTATGGCATTCCGGAAGTGCAGCACAAGCGCTGATCGTAATAGTAGGCGATAGGCCACGGGTTCGAGCTTTTGAAGCACGATCGTAGCTATCACTTGCCGTGAGCGTTCTCTCGTCGCGGGCGGAACGTCCCGAAAACTATCGTGGCGTCAAGGCGCGGTTACTCGGCCACGGGATTTTGTTGTCCAGAACAACAAAGCCGCGGTTTCCAGCAGACCGGCTACTGCCATGCTCGCCGGCCAACCGCCCCACTGATAGCTGAACCCGGCCACGGCAGAGCCCAGCGCGCCGGCGATGAAGAAGCAGCCGAGATATGCCCTCGTGATACGGCTGCGCGCTTCCGGACGAATGCTGTAGATCGTGCTCTGGTTGAGAATCTGTACGCCTTGCACGCCCAGATCCATGAAGAACAGGCCGAGCATGACCGCTACTACATGGGTTTGCAGGAGCCCCATCAAGGCGAACGAGGCAATAGCCAGCGCCATGAACACGGCGACGGCAACACGTCCGTGGCCGCGATCGTGCAGGCTGCCGGCAGCGTTGGCACCGAGCGCGCCGGCGGCTCCCAGCAGGCTGAACAGGCCGATCATCGTCTCGCTGTAATGATATGGCCCGCCGGCCAGCAGGAACGGCAGCGTTGTCCAGATGATGGTGAAGCTGGCGAAACCACAGCTGCCGTAGACAATACGACGGCGCAGCGTCGGTTCCTCGACGAGCAGGCTCCAGACCGATACCAGCGTTGCGCGATAGGACATGCGCTGGTTGGCATGGGGGATTTCATTCGGCAACAGGCGATACAGCAGCGTGGTGACGATTACCATGATGAGCGCGGCAAAGCCGAATACGGCGCGCCAGCCGGCCAAATCCGACAGGATGCCAGCGAAGGTACGGGCCAGCAGGATGCCAATCAGCAGGCCGCTCATCACTCGCGCCACGACGGCGCCGCGCTGGGCCGGGGTGGCCAGCGCGGCTGCCATAGGCACCATGATCTCGGCGCAGGTGGCTGTCAGCCCGACAAACAGGCTCGAGACAATCAGCCAGCCAAAGCTCGGGCTGATCATGGCAGCCAGCAGCGACACGATGGTGCCGATAAAGGCGATGGTGATCAGACGTCGTCGATTGAGTTGATCGCCCAGCGGCACGATGAATATCAGCCCCGCGGCATAGCCGAGCTGGGTGATCATCACCAGCAGCGAGGCGGTGCCGCTGGAGACATTAAAACTGCGCGCGAGCAGGTCGAGCAGCGGCTGGACATAGTAGATATTGGCCACGGACAGGCCGCAGGCCACGGCCATTAACGTGACCATAGGGCTGGACGGCGTCAGGCCGTGTGTTGGGGAGTCGGGCACGAAAACCACATCTTTTAGCTTCAGAACAATGCCGCGGGGCGACAGCGGGCGGCAATAGTGGCGATTTCTGTGCGCTTTGCAAGTCGTTGCGTGATGCAGCGGCCTAGGGATAGCGGGTGGGATGCCCACTGGCCGGATGAGCAGGGTCCGAAATGTCTGGTCTGAGCGAGAGTTTTGGGCTGAAGACCGACGCCGGGATCTTCACTGTATGTCCGCTTCACCCCAGTCGTGGAGATCGTGGCCCGCAGCGAGCCATCCGCTTGCGTAGCAGATCGATATGCAGCTCGGCGTACCTGCGATACGGCAAGGACAGTGCGGGCCCGCAATCTGACGATTCACGTCGGGGGACGCACGCTGCCAAAGCGTTGGCACGGTAAGCGCGCAGTTCTTCAATAAAAGACTCACGCGGACGCTGGGCCAGCACACCTATGCCAAGACTGGGGCTCTCGAGACGTGATTGCCCAAGCCAGGCCAAGCCAAGCCAGGCGGAACCGTTAGTTTCAGATCAGATGCCGATCGCGATGGTTCGATACCCGTCTTGCGTACGCCAACTCAAATGCCTGGCCCAATCAGCAGCAGGGTCACCGAGAACACGAGGCCGGACGCGATCAACGTCACCATCGTATAGCCGAGGATATCCCGCATGTTCAGTCCGGCGATCGCCAGTACGGGCAGCGCCCAGAATGGCTGAATCATATTGGTCCACTGATCACCATAGGCAAGAGCTAATATGGTCACCGACGGATCAACGCCGAGAAGCTTGCCCGCTTCAAGCATGACAGGCCCTTGAACCGCAAACTGGCCGCCGCCGGATGGCACGAAGAAATTGACGATGCCGGCCGACAGAAACTCGAGAAAACCAAAGGTAGCGGGCGTTGCGATGCTCACCATGGCGTTTGAGAACACGGTAATCAGGCCGGTGGTCGTCATGATGCCCATGATGCCGGCATATAACGGGAACTGCAGCAGGATCTCGCCGACATTGGATGCCGCATTCTTGACTAGCGTCGTCAGCTCGAAGGGGCTGCGTACCAGCAGAAAGATCAACGCCAGGAACGTCCAGTTGACAATATTCAGGCTTGCCGTGCCGCCGCCCATATAATGAATGACGAGATACGCCACGAGCGCAAGCCCCAGCAGGGTGGTGATCACACGACTGCCGTCCATTCGATCCGCCGGGGTGGCTGAATCCTGAGCACGCGCGGCAGGTGCGCTGTTGCCGCTGCGCGCCTCGGGGTCGAGCTCCACGATGCGATCGTCGCCGCGTGGTGCCACCAACGCGAGAGCGCCGCCCACTACGATAATCGTGGCAATAACAGCGACGATGTTCCACCAGACAAAGATCGTGTCGCTGATCGGAATGGTGTAGCCGAGCTGGGTGGCAATGAACGAGCCTTCGGTCGCAGCAGCAAGCGTGCCGGAGCCCGAATAACCCATATGCCAGATCACATAGCCGGAATACCCCGCGGCGATGAGCAGCGGGAAATGCAGCTTCAAGCCTTTTTCACGCCCCTGGGTCGCGACCTCCGTGGCCAGCAGTGCGCCCACGACCAATCCGAGCCCCCAAGTGATCAGCGACGCCACTGCTGCAATCACGAAAACGAACAGATACGCCTGCAACACCGTGGTCGGAACCCCGCCCAGTGTCGACAGCAGCCGTCGTACCGGCCCCGTGTTGGCCAGCGTATGGCCGAGCAGCAGAATGAGCGACATCTGGGTCATGAAGGCCAGCAGTCCGCTCAACCCTTCGCCCCAGCCGGTCACGATGACGACACCCGAGGAATCCGTCAGTATCCAGGCGAGTAGTGCGACCACAAAAGTCAGAACGATCGCGAAGACCAGCGCGCTTGGAATATAGCGCTCGACGAACGTGTTCACCGGCCGCATCACAGCGGCGACGCCGGACCGGGATCCGGAAATCTGGTTTGACATGCCAACTCCCCTTTAGCCGCCCACCAACGGGGCGCCTGTGTCAGTTATACCATTGACAGCGAAGCGTTCGGATACGACATTCAGCGAGTACAGACGCTGCCTGCGCGCCCCGATCCTGTGGCCACGTCGATTGTTGGCTACGGTCCCGTCAACGAATAGCAGTCAACCGCGAGGATTTTCGGGCTGAGCGAGTGGTTGCGCGTCAACCCCGGGGTTCGTCTGCGCAATAGCTTCGCCGCTATTCCCACGGCCTCCGGGTTGCCCGATTCATTCCACGCGTCTGGCGACCCGCTTGCGCAGCAGATCGATATGCAGCCGCGCGTCGTAGGCGTATCCGCGATACGGGAGCGGGAGTTTCAGGCTTGCGATCTCGCGATCAAGATCGGCGAGTTCGGATTCCAGTGCGCGTAATTGTTCTGGATCGTCCGTGTCTGAAGCGGCTTCGTCAATTTCGCGGATGCGGGCGTAGTGTCTGAACACGCGATTGCGCACGCTCCATTTATAAAGCCCGGGAAGGGTCCGCAGGAATGGCAGCAGCAGAAACACGATCGGCAGAAGCAGGATCGCGAAGCGGCTGATCTGAGCCACCACCCAGTACGGAAGGAAGGCGGTGAGCCGGCTTGGCCCGTCGGCAATCAGATCGCGGGCATAGGTATCCTGCGGCAGTGATGTGTTGTCCATCGACGGGAAGCGGCCTTCGGGAGTTATGACATCGCCGGGCTTGTGAACCTGGCGCGCGGCCTCTACCAGCCTGTCGACGATGGCCGGATGCAGCTCGGGCTGGGCCACGATCCGGGCCACGAGCCCCAGCAGTTGACGTTCGCGTGGGGGCAGGGGCGGATTGAGGGCGAAGGCGCCGGAGGGTACGTCGACCAATATTGATTGCGGCATGCGTCGAGACAGTGCAACGAGATGGTCGAGTTGCAGCAGGGTGGCTTCGTCGTCGGCCAGAACCGGCGCCAGGTAGGGCGCCGAGAGCGGGGCTACGAACAGCGCCACATCCGCATCGCCGGACGTCAACGCCTTGGCGGCATCGGTTCCGCCAAGCGGCAGCAGGGTATTTGCGTTGTCGGAAAGATCTGCTGCGTGTAGAAATGCCCGGGCCGCAGCCCGCGTTCCGGAGCCTTCGGCGCCCGCCGCGATCCGTAACCCGGACCATTGCGCCGGGTTGTTTGGCACATCCACGCCGGCTGTTGGCCGCGCGAAGATGAGGAGCGGCTCGGTAAAGACCGCGCCCAGCGTTTCAATGCCATCACCGGCGGCAATGCCGCCCTGCAGCAGGGCGGCGTCGGCCTCGCCCTCGGCCATCAGTCGCGCATTTTCGGTCGACCCGGCAGTCGCGATCAGTTTCAGGTCGATACCGTCTTTTGCCAGTATGTTTCGATACTTCGTAGCGATCCGCCAGTAGCCGCCGTCCTCGATTCCCGCCGCAAAACGCACCGTCGATGGCGGGAGAATATCGCGGCTTAGCCACCACAACGCAGTTACCGCGATTACAACGGCGAGGATCAAGGCGGAAACGCGGAACATGGGATTCCTCTATCGGGGGCTTCATTCCAATCGCATCAAGCCTTAATGGGGCCTGGTTTTGCAACCTCGGCGGTAACAGAGGGCAAGCGCTGTATCCGACTGATAGCTGATACGTCCCAGGAAGATCACGCGTTGTATTCGAGTAGATAACTCGGTCTGGATGCTGTGGTAGGGCCGTAGCACTTACAGCATTCACGCATGCCGCTTGCTTGATGAGCGTCGGTGTCTTTGGCCGCTATCTATTGGCCGCCACTATCCAAATACACCCCGGGGATGAACAGTTCTGGACTTTGCCCAAATGAGAATATGCGACGTGTCGGAATTTCTTTCATACGAAGGTACCAAGAGACCGCGAACTCACACAGCAGGTGTCGGAAAGTGTTACAACAAGGCTTTAAATCGGCTGCAAGCTGTTGATTGTTCGACTGGAACATATCTTGCTAGAGCGACGTCACGTTTATAAAAAAGGGGGATGGATATGGGATACCGTGGAAAATTGTCCGTACTGGCCGCTGGGCTGGTATTTGCGTCGTGCTCACAGGCCAGCGTTGTCTATAACTGGACGCAGACCTCGTCGGCCGATTATGTAGAAACATATGCGGGCCAGATTATTGTCACCGACGCGGCCTATCGATCGGGTGGCGTCAATGTTTTCTATAATACCCAGACGCCGCGACCGGATGGTTTTACCATCAACAACAGCCCGATCATCAAAGCGTCTCTGAGTTTTCATCTCAGAGACGAGCCGACCCCCGGGAGCTTTTCAGGCGCTAACGAGAACGTCAGCGCAGAGCCCCGCGAGCCCCGTTTCACGGCAATTCAGAAAACGCTTAAAACGGATCTGACTTTTACCGAGGACGGCTTGCTGTCCGGCAATCTCGATATCTTTGGAGAATCGGCGAATTTCGATTCCGCCGGCAGTGGGTTGTCGTGGTTGGTCAGCGACGTGAACAGCGATTATTTTTTCGATCGCTGTAACGGCAGCTCCGACACGCCCTGTTCTGGCGGCACCGGGTACTGGATGGTCGATGCTTCCACGATTCCCACGGATGTGCCGGAGCCGGCCGGGTGGGCCTTGTTTGGTCTCGCGCTGACGGGTATGGCAGGGATCTGCTTCAGTCGTCGTCGCAACGGTCTCGGCGGCGCCGGCGTGTAAGAACAGCCTGTCACACGATGGCATCGCAGTTCGCATGCCTTGACGTCGTGTACATGGAAGATCCTGAATGGACCTGCGCGTCAGCGTGGGTCCTTTTTTGTTTCAGCGCACGGCATATCACAAACCGGCCAGGCTCGCATGGCGCCAGGTTGCGCCGTTTTGCGCCATCCGGATTATGATGCGGGAACTTCAGCATTTCCTATCTAGCCTCCTGTAACGCAAATTCGCAAACGTGAATTTCCAGTGATTGGTTCTGCCAGGTAAGGGGCGGCAACGCGTCATGGCCGGTGGTATGGCGGGGCGTCGCAACGCTGCATGGTCAAACAAACACCGGAATTATGCGATGTATCAGCGTTACACGCTCTATGATGAGGGGGTCAGCTGGTTCAGCCGCCCCGCGGCTCTGCTGCGGGCAGACGTTCCCGGAATCCGAAAGCCACACGAGACAAAAGCGCCGATATGGAGCAGCATCAGGCGCTGGATGACCCGGCGACTGGCTCTGAACCGGCAGCTGACGATCGACGCCCGGCAGACCCATTGCATCGGGACCGGTCGCCCGTCGTGACTCTGGCTTTCCGGGCGTTCATGCCTGTCCGTTATTTTCTTATTGATTGAGGTCGCTGTCATGGCTGTGTACGACAAGAAGCTGGCCGAATTGCTGGACTGGGTCGTAGATATTGATGTGGCCGAGACCCAGGCATCCATCGCAGCCGAGCGCGCGCGCTCGCCCCTGGCGAGCAACTGCGAGCTGGCAAGAAAGACGTTCGCCAGCGCACGCTGGAAGGCCACTTTGACTGGCCTCGCCACCGGTCTGCCGTCAAACCCGTGGATCGCATTGCCGGCGGCGACCGCCGATGCGGCATTCACGCTCAAGAGCGAAGTCGCGGCCGCTGCACGTACGGCCCTGATCTTCGATCCTCTTTTTTTCGACGAGCAGGAGGCGGGATGGGAACTGCTGGTGCCTGTGCTGGGCATCGGTACCAGCAGCCAGCTGTTACGCAGCCTGGGCGTGACCGGCGGCGTAGAGGTGACCCGGGCGGTCATCCACAAATACCTTCAGAAAGAATCGCTACGAACTTTCAAGCAGTTGATGCTCCGCCACTTTGGCGCGCGGGTGACGCGCCGCGGAGTGATGACCAAGACGGTTCCCATCATCGGTGGGCTGATCGGTGGTAGTTGGAATTATATTGAAGTCGGCCACATCCGCCGCCGTACGCTGGCATATCTCGACACCCGCGAGTCTGCGGGCCTGGCACTCGTCGATGACTCGTCGGCGCCTGCTGAGTCGTCCAGTTCGGCGGCCATAGTTGGAAAGCCGCACGCGGATTGAGACGCTTCGGTGAATATGGCTAGCATTTCTGAGGCAAGAATACGCTGAGGCCAACAGGCCCTACTACGAGCACTCTGTCAAAAGCCAGCTAAATAGTTTTTTGGAAAGACTCGCCCCGACGAGTTGCGATCAGGTGTTACGTCCTGTGCGCACATAAGCGCCGCTAGCGCCGAGTTTCGGCACTTCCTCCATTGCTGGCCCCAATCTGTCCAACGAAGAGTTTGTGGACAGACAAATGACTAGACCGATGAAGCAAACTCAAGTGTTGTTGAGCATCCAATACTTTGGCGTGTCGACGCGGCTCATGCGTGGATAAAAGCCTCCCATCGACCGGCTGTAGTCATTATCTGCAAATGCGTCGTGCCTTAACGGGTATTCGTCGCGGGTATGAAGGGTGTGACCCAATTAAGGCATATTCGAGGCAAGTCAGTAATATCCGGCGTCGCGCGCTGGTACGGCTGTAAATGTGAGTCTGCGTTCGCCGGTTACGCATGACCTGCCCAGTTCGCCGTCCACAACTTCGCTATCCTGCACGCTTTATCGCGATCGAACAGAGTAGGACATATGAGCGATCAGAGGCTTTCCCCGGAATTTCGTGCACGCGCAGATGCGGTGATCGAATTGCTCAATCAACAGGCCAAAGAGGTGCCGACCGGGCAGGTGAGCGCATCGGCGCTGTATGCGACCGCGCGGTTCAACGCATTTCAGGTGACGGCCGGATCGGCCGATGCCGAGCAACTGTCGGCGCAGCGCGAGCAGGCAGTGGAATATTTCACATCACAGTACCGAAAAATGTTCGAAGGCCACCTCGACGAGTGTCAAAAGCATTTCGCCCGTTACACAAAGCGAAGTGGATCGACGCCCGAAGAGTAGCGGCGTCACGATTAGTCGTGCAGACGGCTCGACTTCCTGTAATCGAGCCAGATACATCGGGCCGCGGCCGGAGAAAGCGCAGGCTTGCGAGCGATAGCGGCTCCGCTCCGTGGGTTATGGCCGTGACTCCGTAGCCGCTGAAGTTTCCGCTCGTTGGAAAGACGAGGCTGCCGGTCACACCGAACGGCTGATGTCAGGTGTGGCCCGCCCGATGCACGCTGCGCCTTTGGTTCGGTGGCTCAGGCCGCCAGAGCGGGGCGAGGGTGGGCCTCCACATCAGCCCATGTTGTTCCGGCATGGAATCACGCCTCTGGTGCGTGGCATTGGCACAGAAAATGCTGATAAAAACCGACACGCACACGGGGGGATCAGACGATGGCTCGGGTTTGCGATATTGGTATGCCGGTATGGCAGGGCTGCGAGATGCGAAAAGCACAGATCGCGTTGGAATTACGCCGACAGCGATTGCGCCATGCGGCGATGGTGACTTCTCAGGCACGACCGCTCACGGGCTCGATCACTGCGGGTTAGCGCACTCGCCGGGCGTGCCGTTTTGCTGCACGGGCACAACGTTGCCCGCGTTTGACGGTGAGCCGTGGCCGAGTGGGCTGCCGGCACGCCAGCGGTAGCCGCAGACAAGACATAACGGCCGTGATGTCGCCGTGCCGCAAGCGCCTGAGACTGACGCCCGTGGCCTGATATGCGCCCGGCCGCGTGCGATTTACAATAGCGATGGTTTCTGCTGCCGGGTATTCAATGCCTGTTGATCGTCCTGATCCTGCGCCGCGCAGTGGCGCTCTATTTCCTGAACAAGATACGAGACCGTCCGGCGTAGCGCCGGCCTCGCCGGATGCTTCGGTCAGCCGTTTGGCAGAATGTCTGCCGGCAGGGCTCAGGCTGGGCACATCGTCCTGGTACTTTCCAGGCTGGGCCGGGCTGGTGTGGGATCGGCTGTACAGCCAGAAACAGTTGTCGCGCGAGGGCCTTGCAGCTTATGCGCAGCATCCGCTGCTGCGGGCGGTCGGACTGGACCGCGGCTTCTATCGGCCGCTGACGGTGGCCCAGTTCGCGAGCTATGCAGCCGATGTGCCGGATGATTTTCGTTTCGTGGTGAAAGCGCCGAGTCAGGTCACTGATGCGCTGATTCGCGAATCGGGCGGTCAGGCCAGGCAGGCGAACCCGCGATTTCTGGATGGCAGGTTGGCCTGCGAGTCCTTCGTGGGCCCGGCCTGCGAAGGCTTGGGCGACAAGATCGGCGCTTTGGTGTTTCAGATCAGCCCGTTGCCGATCCACGGGTTGCAGCAGGTCGATGCGCTGATCGAGCAGCTGCATACCATGTTGCAGGTCGTGGCGCAGGCCAAGGCACGCGTGCCCACGGCGGTGATCGCGGTCGAGGTGCGCAACCCCGAGTGGCTTACACCGATGTTCGTTGCGGCATTGAAGGACGCCGGGGCGACGTACTGCGTGGGATTGCATCCCAAGATGCCGCCCATCGACGAGCAGTTACCGGTTCTGCGGCGGCTCTGGCCGGGGCCGTTCGTCTGCCGGTGGAACCTGAACGTCAGACACGGCGCCTTCGGCTACGCGCGAGCACGGGACCGCTACGCGCCATTCGACAAGCTGGTTGATCCTGATCCGGAAACGCGGACGACACTGGCACGGGTGATCGCCGGTACGGTCACTGCCGGGCAGCCCGCGCTGGTAACCATCAACAACAAGGCCGAGGGCAGCTCACCGTTATCGGTACAGGCATTGGCCGCGGCAGTACGAGCGGCACGCGAACCGCGGTAGTGGGTGGTCGAGGCCTTCTCTGATGATGTCTAAAGCCTGACTGGCTGGACAGGGGTTATGGAGTCGACATGTCTGTCGCACGCCCGCGCTGGAGCATTGCGGCGCGATGGCAAGACGGCGGCGTATTACACGCTGAATCTTGCAGTTGGCGGCTATTTCTGGCGTTTTCCCGGCTTCGCAAAAAATATTTTGGCTTGAATTTTTCTGGCAGCGGGGCTGACGTTGAAGAAGCGAATTGAGCTCTGTACGCAGTCGAGAAGCGCTCGGGCTCGGTGGTCTGCACACGAGGAGACTGTCGGACTCAGGCAGTTTCTACTGCGCAGGCGGAACGGCGGCATAAATTCCCTCGATTTTTCGTTACGTAGAATAGCCATGTGCCTCAAAGTCGTGAAAATGTCTGCTTGCTGCCCCACCACGCTCGCTACTAACCCCTGAGTCCGACACTCCTAGGGCCATGTGGATATGGAGTCGGTCATAGCCGACCAAGGCAAGCGATGATTGACCTTGCGGATACTTCAGCGCGCTCATCTGCCCCTGTCTACCAGGGCCAAATCAACTGATTGTTGCGCGGAATTCAGCACGCGGGGCCAAGAATCATTTTTTTGCGGTGATCAACGGCGTTCCTGATCAACCACGGGATCGGACGGCGCCATCTTGTCGAATCGTGAGTTTTTTATTCTTGCTCCTACGGTTGCACACAATATCTGGAAAGCATCGAAGAACACATTTTGGTGCCTGATCCGGGCCGGCGTTGGCGGCGCTGCTGCTGGAACACGGAGGGAATTTACATCGTTCCGGTTTCGGTTTAGAACTAGTGTGCGGGGGCAAAACGATTGAGAAACTGCACCAGCCGGGGAAAGACTGGCTTTACTGACGCTTGATTCGAGTCAACGGCACCCAACGGTGCGGTGAGATGACTTAAATGCACGATCGGGACAAGGGCCTGTGCGTAGTCGACGGTAACCACCGTGTGGTGTCCGCCAACGCTGCATTGGTTGACATGCTGGGTGGGGCAGACACAGCCACGCTGCTGGGCATGGACAGCCTCTGTTTTCTGCCGCAGATCGCGCGCCTGCGACTTGAACGAGCCTCTAGGTGCGACCTGCCGTTCAGGGCGGTCGAGGCGTATCTGCAGCGGCTCGATGGGACGCTGTTTCCCGCGCTCATCGCGTTCGAGCCGCTCAATGGCAGTACGTCAACCGCAGCTGTCGGCCGGCTCATCGTGACGCCGCGACGGCCGGCGCCGACGGAACCCGTCACATGGGATGCGTCGCAGCGGCTCGATATCGCCTTGCGCGCCGGTGCACTCGGCGCCTGGAGTCTTGATCTGCGCAGCGGCCAGAGCTGGCGCACGCGGCTGCACGACGAGATCTTCGGCTACGCCGACTCGGTAGCGCAGTGGACGTTCGAGATATTCCTCGAGCACGTGATACCCGACGACCGGGACCTGGTGCAGCGCGCGTTGACTGCGACAATCGCCAACGACGAGCTATGGGACTTGGAGTGCCGAATCTGTCGCGCCGACGGGATCGAGCGATGGATCTGGTTGCAGGGCGAAGCCGAGTACGATCGCCACGGCGACGCTATTGCCGTGTTTGGGGTGGTCAAGGACATCACCGATCGAAAGGAAGCAGAGGCTCGAATCAGCTTTCTTGCTTATTACGATGCGCTCACGCGGCTACCCAACCGCGGCCTGTTAATCGACCGTATCGCCCACGCGGCGCTGGTGTCGAGCCGCAACGACCAGTATGCAGCCCTGTTCTTCCTGGACCTCGACGACTTCAAGAGCATCAACGACACCCTGGGACACAAGCGTGGCGACGAGACCCTGGTATTGGTCGCCAACCGCCTCCGCGACTGTCTTCGCGAGCAGGACACCATTGCACGATTCGGCGGTGATGAATTCGTGATTCTCATCGAAGAACTCGGTGCCAACGAGACGCAGGCAGTGGCCACCGCGCATGCGGTAGGCCAAAAGATTCTGCAGGCCATCGGTGCGCCGCCCGAAACAGGCCTGCTACAACACCGGCGTGGGACAGCCAGTATCGGTGCGGTGTTGTTCTGTGGCGACGGTCTGCCGGCCGATGTTTTGTTACAGCACGCGGATATGGCCATGTACCGCGCCAAGGCCGAAGGCGGCGACATGCTGGCGTTCTTCGATCCGCAGATGCAGATAGCGGTGCAGACCCGCATACAGATAGAAAGCGATCTGCACCGCGCGCTGGCGAGCCGGGAACTGGCGCTGCGATACCAGCCACAGATCGAATCCGACCAGCGCATTGTCGGGCTGGAGGCGCTGGTGCGCTGGATGCATCCCGAGCGCGGCGAACTCGGCCCGGCCGATTTCATCTATATCGCCGAGGCCAGCGGCCAGATTCGAGCCGTAGGGTGTCGGATTCTGGAGGCGGCCTGTGAGCAGTTGCAGGCCTGGGGAGCCAGCCCCCAGATGGCGCATCTTCGCGTGTCGGTCAACGTGAGCGCGGCCCAGTTCCGCGATCCGGACTTCGTTGTTGACGTGTGCCGCATCATGAGGCGATACGATGTTCAGCCAGGCCGTCTGACGCTCGAACTCACAGAAGGCACGCTCCTGCACTGCGTGGGCAGCACGCGTGACAAGATCGTCGCACTCAAGGCACACGGCGTGCGCTTTTCACTGGACGATTTCGGCTCCGGCTATTCGTCGCTCTATTACCTAAAGAACCTGCCGCTGGATCAGCTCAAGATCGATCAGCGTTTCGTGGCTGGTATGTGTACCGAGCCAGACGCGCTGGCGATTGTGCGTACCATCATCGCGCTGTCGTCGTGCCTTGGCCTGGAGGTGATTGCCGAAGGCGTCGAGGATTGCGCTACACGCGATCTGCTGGTCGCCGAGCATTGTCATCTACAGCAGGGTTTCCTGTTCAGCCAGCCGTTGTCGCCGGTCGAACTCGAGTCGTTTGCATACCGATCGTCCGGCGACCGCCGGACAGGGCCTGGATATGTCGCCAGCGCAAGGCGGGACGAGCCCGCCTTGCGCTAGCTAGCTCGCCTGCCGGTCGTCGGTACTACTCATATGTGACACCGGCCCGTGCCGGTATCCTATGTGTTCACGCTTTGCGCAAGGACAGATCCATCATGGACGAACAGACTCGAATCGAGGCAGAGGCGGCGGCATTTCGCGGCTTGATAAAGCATCTGCAGCTGCGCACCGATGTACAGAATATCGACCTGATGAATCTGGCCGGATTCTGCCGAAACTGCTTGTCGAAATGGTATCGCGCAGAGGCCGAGCAGCGCGGCGTCAAGATGAGCTACGACGAAGCCCGCGAACACGTCTATGGCATGCCCTATGAGCAATGGAAGGACCAGCACCAGGACGAGGCCAGCCCCGAACAGAAACAGCGGTTCGAGCAAACCAGCGCCGGCCACGCCGATACCCGGGCCGGCAACTGATGCCGACGGCGCGTGTGCCTAACGCCTGATCTCTGAGGCGTAGCGTAGAAACGGCCTGCTCGCCCGCGTCAACGCGCAGGCGGCCGGATTTTCTCTCTTGCCTTCACTCCAATCGGTCTTCGCAGGCAGCGCTTCGTTGTTGACGGCCGTAGACGGAGAACCAGATACTCGCGCCTGAAACGACGTTCCAATAAAACAAGTAGGTGCGAGATGAGTGAGATGGATACGTTCAGGGCCGAGGTTAGGGCCTGGCTGGAGGACAACTGCCCCGAGGAGATGCGGCAGCCGCCGGCATCGAATGCTGATCATGTCTGGGGTGGACGCCAATGGTCGTTTGCCTCGGACGCGGCGCGACTATGGTTCGAGCGCATGGTCGACAAGGGCTGGACCGCGCCGGCATGGCCGGTCGAGTACGGCGGCGCCGGCCTGTCGCCGGCCGAGCATGACGTGCTCAAGTCCGAGATGAGCCGCATGGGCGCACGCAGCCCGATCAGCAACTTCGGTTTCTGGATGCTCGGTCCGGCGCTGCTCAAGTTCGGCTCCGATGAGCAAAAGCGCGAGCATCTGCCGGCAATCGCGCGCGGCGAGATCCGCTGGTGCCAGGGATATTCCGAGCCGAACGCGGGCTCGGATCTGGCCAGCCTCAATACGTCGGCCGTGATCGACGACGATCATTTCGTGGTCAACGGCCGCAAGATCTGGACATCCTATGCGGACCGCGCCGACAAGATGTTCTGTCTGGTACGCACTGATCCAGAGGCCAAGAAACAGGCTGGCATCTCGTTCATTCTGCTTGATATGGACAGCGCCGGCGTGTCGACCCGGCCGATCCAGCTGATCTCAGGTGAGTCGCCGTTCTGCGAAACCTTCTTTGACGACGTGCGCGTGCCGCGTGCCAATCTCGTAGGCGAGATCAACCAGGGCTGGACCATCGCCAAGTACCTGCTCACCCACGAGCGCGACAACATCGGCGGGGAGCCGCCGGGCCTGCTAAAGGGTCGGGATCTGGCGCAGATGGCGCTCGACGCGGTCGGAGCAGATGACACCGGACGCCTGGATGATCCGATGCTGCGCGCCGATATCGCGCGGCTGGAGATCGATGCGATGGCGTTTCGTGCGCTGGTCGAACAGACCCGTGCCAAGGCCGAGGCCGGCGAGGGCGTCGGCGCCAAGTCGGCCATGCTCAAGTACTACGGCACCGAGCTGAACAAGCGCCGCTACAACCTGATGATGGATGCGATGGGCGGTCTCGGCCTGGAATGGGACAGCCCGCGCAGCAGCGGCGGGCGCTATGCCCGCGAATGGTTGCGATCCAAGGGCAATTCCATCGAAGGCGGTACGTCTGAAATCATGCTGGGCATCATCTCGTCTGCCGTGCTGCAACTGCCTAAAACGGCTTAGGAGCTGATCATGATATTGAACGACGAACAACAGATGCTCGCCGATCTGGCCGAGCGCATGGTCGCCGATAGCGCCACCGTGGATACGCTGCGCGCCATACGTGCGGGCCAGCATCAGACCGATCACGACCACGCGCTGTGGCAGACCATGGTCGAATCCGGCCTGTCGGGCATCCTCGTGCCCGAAGCCCAGGGCGGCATGGCGTTCGGGCTGGTCAGTGCAGGGCTGGTGGCGCGCGCACTCGGTAAGCGTCTCGCGCTCACGCCATTTCTGTCGACGGCGGTGCTTGGCGTCGTGGCCATTACCAGCGCGGCCAACGCCGAGCAGCAGAGCCGATGGCTGCCGGCTATCGTTGAAGGCAATCTCCTCGTCGCGTTGGCCAGCGACGAAGGCGGTAAGCATCGACCCGAGCGTATCGAGGCGGGCGCCACCTTGGACCAGGGCAGATACACGATCAGCGGACAGAAAACCCGTGTCATCGACGGCGCCAATGCAAACCTGCTGATCGTCAGTGCGGTACACGACGGCATGCAGCGCCTGTTCGCGGTCGAGCCACAGGCGGCGGGCGTGACGGTTGAGCCGGTAGCATCGATCGATACGCGCAGCATCGCTGATGTGCGCTTCGACGGTGCCGTGGCCGAGCTGCTGGGCGATGACCACACGACGGCCGACGCCGGGCTCGATACGATCTTGAACGCTGGGCGCGCACTGCTGGCCATGGAGATGATTGGCCTGGCGCAGGGCGTATTCGACCGCACGCTGGCTTATCTGGGCGAGCGCAAGCAGTTTGGTCAGCCGATTGGCGCCTTTCAGGCCCTGCAGCATCGGGCTGCGCATCTGAAGGTCGAGATCGAGATCAGCGAGGCCATGGCATTCCAGGCGCTGGCCGCGATTGACCAGGGCCTGCCGGATGCCTCGCGTCAGGCGCTTGCCGCCAAGGCAAGAGCGGCCGACACGGCGCGCCTGGCCAGTGCCGAAGGCGTACAGATGCACGGTGGCATGGGGATGACCGACGAGTTCGATATCGGCTTCTTCATGAAGCGCGCCCGCGTGGCCGCCGAGCTTATGGGCGACGCCAATTTCTGCGGCGAACGTTTTGCCCGAAGTCGGGGTTACTAACGGTTGAGCGCCTTGCGATAGGGCTGAGCGATCAGGCGACGTCCCGCATCCGCGGGCGTCGTTTGTAGCGCACCGTTGGTTGTTGTCGCTCTGCTGTTTGCATGTGGGTTGTGCTCGTCAGCAGCGCGATAATGACGGCCATGGCCAGCGCAATGGCGGCGTCGGTGATATCTGCCGATCGTCCGGGTATATGCGTCTGCAACCCGGCCAGCAACACAAGCATGGCGGCCAGGCTGGCGGCGCCTACGGGCAAGCGCAGGCCGGCACGGCCCAGCGCCCAGAGCATCGTGCCGTAGACAAAGCTTTTTTCCAGCAGCGCGATCGTGTTGATCGACATCGAGCCCTGCATGAGTGCGGCAAACGGTATCCAGCCGAAAGTGCTGCTGTGGGCGGTGAATACAAACGGCGTCAGGCGTGATGCGATGATCCACAGCCCGAGGACCAGTGCCGTTATCGCGGCTACGCGTCGATCGTCAGCGCGGCCGAGTATCGCCCAGGCGATCAGGCCGGCGGTGCCGCCGACGGCCTCGCTGGCGGTCAGCTGATTATGCAGAATCAGAATCTTGGCGACCCACACCGCACCCATCAACAGCAGGGCCAGCCCGGGCACGCGCCACGGTAGCGATAGTCGCTGCAATAAGGCGGCGACGGCGAACCACATCACCGCATAGCGCAGCATGTCGAGCAGCTCCAGCCGCGGATACACGATCAGCGGCTGCACCGCGCGCCAGTAGGCGTGCAGGTCCAGGCTCGGCACATAAGGGAACAGCCGGTACGCCAGAAACAGGGCCAGCAGCAACGCCGGTACCGGCGCGATCGAGGCGATGCCGCCACGCGGACGAACTGCCCAGAGGCGGGCTGCGACCCCCAGGCAGGCGCCAAACCCGGCGCCTGCGGTATTCGGATAGATATCGGCAAACGTGCTCAACCGGCCGGCGACGTGCATCTGAGTCAGCTCCATCACCACGCTGAGCGCGGCACCGGCAATCGTGATCCCGACAACGGTCGATATCGGCTTGATCTCGGCGCGCTGCAAGGCCGCCGCGGCCAGGAAGCCGAATGGCATATAGAACAGGATATTGCTGAGCAGGTTGATCCAGGAGTCGATCGGATGCGAGGCCGTTGCCAGCAATTGCGCAAAGGCGCCTGGGGCGAGCGCGCGCAGTTCGAACGGATACAGTGAGGCATATGCCACGAAGGCCACGCTCAGGAAAGCGGCGCAGGCCAGGGAACGATTCATGCAGAGATTGGGACCATGAGTGGCTCAGCGGGATGCGGCCGATCGTGACGTTGGCGCGTGCCAGACGCGCCGACGTACAGCGGTGTCGAGAACATACGGCAAACGCACATGATATACGTGCGCGCCGCCGACACCGTATTCGTTATCCACGCGTTGTTCATCGCCTGGGTCGGTTTGGGCAGCGTGGCTGTATTGTGCTGGCCTCGGCTGGCGCTGCTGCATCTGCCGTGGGGCGCGTATGTGTCATTCACGGAATGGCCACGCCCGCAGACGCCGCTCGAACAATCGCTACGGATCGCGGCCGGCCAGCGGGGCTGCAACGGTGGTTGTATCGACCATCATCTCCTGGCGTTCATCAATCCGGACGGACTCACCCGATACCCTCAGATCGTCATCGTCATCCTCATCCTCATCGTCATCGGCCTGGGCTTGCTGCTGGTGCATCTCTTCGTCTACGTGCGTCTGGTCCATCGCTGGCGTGTGGCCCGGCGATGACTGACGCCTGGCGCTTATGCGCTGGTTGGCGTGGGCAAGGTGTCAGCGCGCACGGATAAGCAGGTTCTGATGCGCCATGCCAATGCGGCCGTGCTGGTCGTAGAGGGTCGAGGTGGCCAGGCCCACGCCGTTGGGCTGGGTGATGGTTTCGCTGTCCAGTCCAATCCACTCGCCGGCCGGCCTGCGATACAAGTAGAACGTGAGATCGGTGTTGGCGTAGAGGAACTGATCGAAAGGCAGCGTCCAGCTCAGGCCGTTGCCGAAGTCCGCCGCTGCGGCCGCTCGTATCACGGGTGAGTTGGCCAGGCCGTCCAGCAACGGCACCTGAAGCCGCAGCCAGGCCGCGGCCGGACCGCTTACTCGCGTACTGCCACGGGCCACGCGGATATCCATGGCTGCGGCGTGAAATGCCTCGCCGTCCGGCATGCCGGGCGTGGCGAAGCGCTCGGTGCACTGATCGGGCCTGGGCTCGAGCGTTGGGCCCGATGTGGGCTCGAGGTCGAGCGGCTGCTCGCGCAGCATCAGTGCAACCGCGCGCCCGACAGGTGCGCCCTCGTGCTCGATGACCAGTTTTACGCGGCGCGCGGTGCGACCACGGCTGGCGTCTACGTGCACTTTCAGCGGTGCGATTGGTACCGGACGTGTCAGCTCGAACGTAAGCCTTGCAAGGAAGAAACCAGGGCCGACGACCTGTTCTGCCAGATGCGCCAGCAGCGCGGCCGGCGCGCCGCCGTGCTGCGCGCTCGGGTCCCACGGCCCGCGCGACAGGCCCGTGGGAATGAACAGATCGGCATCCTGATGGAAAACACAGGTCGGGGCAGTCGAGGTCATGAATCGAGCGTCTCTGGCCGGATCGAGTGATTAAGACAACGGCGTGTGCGCCGAACTGGAACAGAGTTTGCTGTAGCCAGACAGGGCTCGTATCAATAGCGGTTTATACAAGGCCGCTATGCGCGTTCGTGGTGCACGATGCCACTTTCGTCGGACATCGTCGACGAGGCCATCGTTATACACTCGAACTCAAGGGAACCAGAGGGATTGCACATGAACAACAGAAAATGGGTAGCGACGGCCGCAACGGCGTTGGCGATGACGGCACTGCCAATCAGCGCACTGGCGGCAGACACGCCCCTGCGGCTCGGCGTGGTCGCACCGCTGACCGGGGACCTGCAGAGTTACGGTGTGCCCGGGCTCAACGGCAGTCGCCTGGCGGTCGATGAGATCAACGCGGCGGGCGGTGTGATGGGCAGCCCCATCGCAATCAACAGCGGCGACACCCAGACGCTGCCCCAGCCGGGCGTGGCTGCCGCACAGAAGCTCGTCAACGCCAATCGCGTCGTCGGCCTGGTGGGGGCCATGTCCAGCGGTGTGACTATTCCGATTGCCCTGTCGGTGAGCAAGGCCAACAAGGTGCCCCAGATTTCGGGCGCCTCGACCTCGCCCAAAATCACCGATCTCGACGACGGTGATTATCTGTTCCGCACGATTCCGTCCGATGCGTTTCAGGGCGTCGCGCTGGCCAAGGTAGTACGCGATGCGGGCGTCGACAAGGTCGGCGTGATCTATGTCAACAACGATTACGGCGACGGCCTGCAGGCTGCCTTCAAGGACGCCTTCGAGGCGGCCGGCGGCAGCGTGGTTGGCAGTGCCGCCTACGAGCAGAAGCAGTCTTCCTATCAGGCCGAGATCAGCCAGGCATACGGCGACGGCTCGACCCAGTCGATGGTGTTGATGGGCTATCCGGAGAACGGCCAGACCATTCTGCGCCAGTCGCTGGAAGGGGCGAAGTTCGATCGATTCTTCTTCTCCGACGGCATGAAGTCCACCGACCTGGTCGAGAATCTGGGCGCGCAGTATCTCGACGGCTCGCTCGGCACGGTCCCGCAGACCGAAGAAGGCGGCCCGGCCGTCAAGCATTTCCAAAGTGCGTATCGCAAGGCCTACGGGGAGTTGCCGCCGCAGCCCTATATCGATACCTCCTATGATGCGATCTACCTGCTGGCACTTGCCGCCCAGAAGGCCGGCAACACCACTGACGGCAGCAAGATACGGGATGCGCTGCGCGATGTGGCCGGTCCGCCCGGCACGAAGGTGTATCCGGGCGAATGGTCCAAGGCATTGAAGCTGCTGGAAAACGGTGAGGACATCGACTATGTCGGTGCCGCCGGCGCCGAGGACTTCGACGCCAACGGCGACGTGGCCGGCAGCTATGCCAAATGGACCATTGCCGAGGGCAAGATCAAAACGGTGGAGATATTCACGCCCGAAAAACCTTGATACAGCCGTCCGCGAGACACGACAGCCCGGTCATGCGCCGGGCTGTCGTCGTATCAGCGCGGCGCGGCGTGGTGCGGTAATCACGAGTCCATTCCAGCGAGTCCGACATTGATCAGGATCGATAACATCTGCAAGTCGTTCGGCGGCATCCATGCCGTTGATCGCTGTTCCTTTGAGGTGGCAGCCGGGCGTATCACAGGCCTGATCGGCCCAAACGGTGCGGGCAAGTCCACCCTGTTCGGTATTGTCGCCGGCTTCATAAAGCCTGACAGCGGCCGTATTCTGCTCGACGGCGAAGACGTCGCGGGCGTCGCCCCGCACGCACTGTTTCGTCGGGGGCTGGTACGCACTTTCCAGACGCCGCACGAATTCTCGAAAATGACCGTGCGCGAGAATCTCATGCTGGTGCCGATGGGCCAACGCGGCGAGAATCTGCTGCACTCCTGGTTGCGCTGGTCGAGCGTCAAGCGCGCCGAAGTCGAGCTTCTGGATCGCGTCGACGATGTGCTGGCCTTTCTCAATCTCGATCATGTAGCCGACCGGCCCGCCGGCCAGATCTCGGGTGGGCAGAAGAAGCTGCTCGAACTCGGCCGCACAATGATGACCGACGCCAAGGTGGTGTTGCTCGACGAGCCCGGCGCGGGCGTCAACCGCACCTTGCTAGCCACGCTTGCCGAGGCCATCGAACGGCTCAATCGCGAACGGGGTTATACCTTCTGTCTCATCGAGCACGATATGGATCTGATCAGCCGCCTGTGCGATCCGGTGGTCGTCATGGCCAACGGCACTGTCATTACCCAGGGTGATTTTGCGAGCGTGCGTCGCAATCCGCAGGTTATCGATGCTTATCTGGGCGGCGGGGCAGCGGCTTGATGCACGACACAAGCAACCCGGTCCAGGCTCCGATGCTGGCCGTCGAAGGCGTTAGCGGCGGCTATGGTGACGTCAATATCCTTGAAGACGTGGATCTGCACGTGGTCGCGGGTGAGTTGGTCGTGATTGTCGGGCCCAACGGTGCCGGCAAGTCCACGCTCATGAAGGCGGCGTTCGGGCTGGTTCGGGTCAGCGCCGGACGTATTCGCCTGCAAGGCGACGATATCACCAACATCAGCCCGGATCGGCTCGCGCGTCGCGGCATGTCGTATGTGCCGCAGGAGGCCAATGTCTTTCCGACGCTCAGCGTGCAGGAGAATCTCGAGATCGGCGGCTATGCGCGTGTCGAGGACGGGCGTCGACAGATGCAGCATATCTTCGAGCTGTTCCCGAAGCTTGCCGAGCGCCGCAAGCAGCCGGCCGGGGTGATGTCGGGCGGCGAGCGCCAGATGGTGGCCATGGGCCGCGCGCTGATGATCGAGCCGCGCCTGCTCATGCTCGACGAGCCCACCGCGGGCCTGGCGCCGGCCTATGTCAGCCAGGTCTTCGACTGGATACGCGCGATCAACGGCGAGGGCATCAGTATTCTCATGGTCGAACAGAACGCCAAGCAGGCCCTGGCAATCGCTGATCGTGGCTATGTGCTGGCCACCGGTCGCAATCGTCATCACGATACCGGCGCCAATCTGCTGGCCGATCCGGAAGTGGCTGATATGTTTCTGGGCGGGCGCTGAGTATGGATATCCTGCAACTGATCTACGATGGCGTGGTGCTCGGCAGCATCCTCGCGCTCGGCGCGATTGGCGTGACCATGATCTTTGGCGTGCTCCGATTTGCGCATTTCGCCCACGGTGACCTGATGACCGTCGGCGCCTATATCGCCTTTGTGTTCGTCCAGCTTGGCTGGCCGATCTGGCTGGCCGCGTTGCCGGCGATCGCGCTCACCGCAGTTGTGGCCGTGGTGCTCGATCAGCTGTTCTATCGACGACTGCGGCGCGTGGCGCCGGTGATCCTGCTGATCTCGTCGTTTGCCACGGCGCTCATGCTGCGCGCGCTGGTACAGATCGTCTGGGGCCCGGACAACCAGGTCTACGAGAAAGGCATCAGTATCCCGTATCGTGTGGCCGGGCTCGTGGTAACGCCGGACAGCCTCAAGGTGCTGGCCGGGGCCGCGATCATGGTGGTGCTCGTACACCTGTTTCTGGCCCATACGCGCATGGGCAAGTCGATGCGGGCCATGAGCGACAACATCGATCTGGCGCGTATCTCCGGCATTCCCGTATCGCGGGTGATCATCTGGACCTGGGTATTTGCTGCGGCACTCACCGCGGTCGCCGGTATTCTGCTGGGCATGAATACGCGCCTGATCCCGACCATGGGCTGGAACGCGCTGCTGCCGATCTTTGCCGCCGCGATCCTGGGTGGGGTGGGGCGACCATACGGCGCAGTGCTCGGCGGGCTGATCATCGGCCTGGCGATGAATCTGTCGGTGGTATTCATTCCGTCGGCCTACAAGCTTGCCGTGGCGTTCGTGATCATGATCGCCGTGCTCATTCTGCGCCCGCAGGGCCTGCTCAAGGGGATCAAGCTATGAGTGCCATCGGGCTGTATCAGTACGGGCTGTATTTCCTCACCTCGGCCGGCATCTTCGGAATCATGGCGCTGGCGTTGAACCTGCAGTGGGGATTGTCCGGTGTGTTCAATCTGGGTATCGCGGGCTTCTTTGCCGTGGGCGCCTATGCCAGTGCGTTGATGACGGGCGCGCCCGCCGCCGATCACTGGGGCGGCTTCGCGTTGTCGTTGCCGGTCGGGATCGTGGTCGCCATGGCCTGCTGTGCGTTGCTGGCGCTGGTGATAGGTGCAGCGACCATCCGGCTGCGCTCGGATTATCTGGCTATTGCCACGCTCGGCATCGCCGAAATCATTCGGCTCGTGATCAAGAACGAGGGCGAAGTGACCGGCGGTGTGCGCGGCATCGTCAATATTCCCAAGCCGTTCGACTCGTCCAGCCAACTCGTCATGCTGGCCGTGGTAGCGGGCACGCTCGTGGTGCTCTACTGGCTGGTCGAGCGCGCCCGCGTTGCGCCCTGGGGGCGCGTACTGCGCGGCATTCGCGAAAACGAGGACGGCGCCATGGCCGCGGGCAAGAACGTCACCCGCTTCCGGCTCGAGGCATTCGTGGTGGGCTCGGCTTTCATGGGGGTGGGCGGCGCGCTCTATGCGAGCTTCATCGGCTTCATCAGCCCCGAGGCTTTCGAGCCGGTCTACGGCACGTTCCTGATCTGGGTCATGCTCATTGCGGGTGGCAGCGGCAACAATATCGGCGCGCTTGTCGGAACCTTTCTGGTGTGGCTGGTATGGACGTTCTCCAGCATGCTCACCGATCTGCTGCCGGGTGCGATGGCAACCCAGGCGGGCGCCGTGCGGATTTTTCTGATCGGCCTGATGCTGCAGGTGATTCTGCTGATTCGCCCACAGGGGCTGCTGCCGGAGCGCTCACCGCCGTTGATCGGTCGACGCGACAAGACACGCGAATGAGCCAGGCGCGTGGCACGCGCCGTATGAACAGACGCGGTGTCGGCACTGGATCCAGCAAGCCGAGGGCGCCCAGTGGCCCGTCGCGCCTGATTGCGCTCAACAAGCCTTTCAACGTGCTCTCGCAGTTCACCGACGCCCAGGATCGCGTCACGCTGGCCGATTTCGTTGACGTCGCCGGTGTATATCCGGCCGGGCGTCTGGATCGCGACAGCGAGGGCCTGCTGCTGCTCACCAACGATGGGCGTCTGCAGGCACGAATCGCCGATCCCAAACACAAGACGGACAAGCGCTACTGGGCACAGGTCGAAGGCGAGGCCAGCGCCGATCAGATCGAGGCGCTGCGCGCCGGGCCGATGCTCAAGGATGGCCCGACACAATCCGCGCGCGTTGACGTCATGCAGGCGCCTGCGCTTTGGCCGCGCGATCCGCCGGTGCGCTATCGCAAGACGGTGCCCACGAGCTGGCTCGAGATCACAATCGGAGAAGGCCGTAACCGGCAGGTGCGGCGCATGACCGCGGCCGTAGGCCTGCCGACACTGCGACTGGTACGTATGGCGGTCGGCGACTGGGCGCTGGCCGGGCTCCAGCCCGGCGAATGGCGCGATCTGGATATCGGCTGACCGCGACGCAGAAGGCCGCGCCGCGGCGCGGGCGTGCGATCATGTGGCATGACTGCATTCTCTAAACTCGATCTTGATCCGGCCCTGATTGCCGGCGTCGCCGCCCAGGGCTTCAAGGACATGACGCCGATACAGGCGCAGAGCCTGCCGCCGATGCTGGCGGGTCGCGACGTGCTGGCCCAGGCCCAGACCGGCAGCGGCAAGACCGCTGCGTTCGGACTTGCGCTGCTCCAGCGCCTGGCGGTCGATCAGCCGATTACCCAGGCGCTGGTGCTGTGTCCGACCCGCGAACTCGCCGACCAGGTGACGCGCGCCATCCGTGCGCTGGCCAGCCAGACGCCCAACGTGAAGCTGCTCACGCTATGCGGCGGCGTGCCGGTGCGGACCCAGGTGGCGTCTCTCGAGCACGCGCCGCATATCGCGGTCGGCACGCCGGGGCGTGTGCTGGCGCTGCTCAAGCGCGACAGCCTGGATAGCGCAGCCATCGAGACGCTGGTGCTCGACGAAGGCGATCGCATGCTCGATATGGGCTTTGGCGACGAGATCGACGCGGTAATCGCGCGGCTGCCGGCCCGGCGCCATACATGGCTGTTCTCGGCGACCTGGCCGGACAGCGTACGCGGCGTCAGCGCGCGCCTGCAGCATGATCCGGTATCAATACACGTGGCCGAGCACGTAGAGAATGCCCCCGCGATTACCCAGCGCTTTTTCAAGGTTGATGCGCGCGCCAAGCTCGGCGTATTGATGGCGGTTCTGGCGCGCCGTAAACGCGACGACCAGGGCGACGATCAGCACGGCGATACGCGCACGCTGGTGTTCTGCAACACACGCGTGGATGTGGATACGGTCACAGAGGCGCTGGTTAGAAAGAACGTGGACGCGCTCGCCCTGCACGGCGATCGCGAACAGCGCGAGCGCGACGAGATGCTCGTCCGATTCTCTAACGGCAGCTGCACGGTCCTGGTCGCCACCGATGTCGCCGCGCGCGGGCTGGATATCACCGGGCTGCCACGTGTCGTGAACTACGACCTGGCGCGCGACGAGGATACGCATACGCACCGTGTCGGGCGCACCGGTCGTGCCGGCCAGCCGGGTCTGGCGATCACCTTGTGTCTGCCCGCCGAGGCCGACCGCGGCCAGCGCATCATGGCTTTTGCCGATACCACGCTGACTTGGGATCGCGCGCCCAAGGACGAGGGCCGATCGATCGCATCGGCACCGATGACGACCTTGCTGATCGAGGGCGGGCGACGCGACAAGCTACGCCCGGGCGATCTGCTGGGCGCGCTCGCCGGCGACGTGGGGCTAACCGCAGACGATGTCGGCAAGATCGATATCGGCACGGTTCGCAGCTATGTCGCAATCCGACGGCGCCTGGCAAGCAATGCGATGGCAGGCCTGCGAGAGGCCGGTATCAAGAAGCGTCGTTTCCGGGTACGCGTGCTGCGCTAGTGTCCTGTAACGGAAGTTCGCAAACGTGAATTCCGAGTGATTTTTTGTGTCAGGCAAGGCGCGACAACGAGTCATGGCCGGCGTCATGGCGAGGCGTCGCAACGCAGCATGGCGCAAAAAAGCGCCGGAATTGTGCAGTGTATTTGCGTTACAGGACACTAGGGCCATGTCCTGAACCTGACCCGAGCGTTTTTCCTTGCCCGTCGTATGCATATCTTCGAGGGCTCGAGCGCGATCCGCCCGGATTCAGCCTGAGGTTCCTCGGAAGACCGTCTGGCAGACAACGGGTTGATCCCTACCGGGATTTCCCGATGCCGGTGCCTTCCACCTGTTCGCTGCTGCCGTCCGGATAGACTTTGTAGGTCTCGCCGCCCGATGCGGCCGGGCCTACGGCACCACTGCTGTCGGCTGCGGTCATCCCGGCTTCGAATTGATCGGGGCTGATGCCGGGCTGGCTGTTGCGCGCGTGCTCCTCGAGCGTGTTGGAGGTGTCCAGCGACTCATAGAGTTCGCTCACGCGCGGGTTGGCGTCGGCTTCGGCCTGGCTGAGCATGCCGTCGCCGTCGGTATCCAGCCGCTCGAACAGGGTGGAGAGCGATGGATCGGTCTGGGCGAACGTACTGGTGGCTAGCACAGCGAGGGTTGCGGCGGCGGCGAGTCTGATCATGGCGGGAAGTCGGCTATGGGGGTTTCGATGGTCACAGTTACGCAAACCGTGTTAATCGACGCTGAATATGACGCTGACGCCGGACAGCACACAATCGACGCTTCGCCGCTCTTGTGCCCGCCCACGCCAGGCCCACCGCAGTCGCCGCCCGTCTTTGCGCCGCCAGGCACAAAAAAGCCGACCTGTCAGATGACAGGCCGGCTCGATAGGATCTGAGGCTGGCTCAGGACACCTTGAGGTCGGCCTTGTTGCCCTTGGCAGCCACCGTGGCGATGGTGTCGTTGAAGGTCTTGCTCGGACGCATGACCTCGTTGGACATCTCGTGGCTCGGGAAGTAGTACCCACCGAGGTCAACGGCGTCGTCCTGGACGGCGTTAAGCTCCTCGATGATCTTGTCCTCGTTCTCTGCCAGCTTGTCGGCGAGTTCGGCGAATGTGGCCTTGAGCTCGCTGTCGTCGTCCTGTGCGGCCAGCGCTTCGGCCCAGTACCAGGCCAGATAGAAGTGGCTGCCGCGATTGTCGAGCTCGCCGACCTTGCGCGAAGGCGACTTGTTGTTGGTCAGGAACTTGGAAGTGGCCTTGTCGAGCGCATCGGCCATGACCTGCGCGCGGTCATTGTCGAAGGTCTTGGCCAGATGCTCGAGTGAGGCGGCCAGTGCCAGGAACTCACCGAGCGAGTCCCAGCGTAGATGGCCCTCACGCAGCAGCTGGCGCACATGGCGTGGGGCCGAGCCGCCGGCACCGGTTTCGAACAGGCCGCCGCCGGCCATCAGCGGCACGATCGACAGCATCTTGGCGCTGGTGCCCAGTTCCATGATCGGAAACAGGTCGGTGAGATAGTCGCGCAGTACGTTGCCGGTGACCGAGATGGTGTCCTTGCCGGCCCGGATGCGCTCCAGCGCGTGATTCATGGCCGCGACCGGTTCCATCGTGGAAATATCCAGACCGTCGGTGTCCTCGTCGGCCAGGTAACGCTCGACCTTGGCGATCATCTGCTGGTCATGCGCGCGCTCGGGGTCGAGCCAGAACACCGCAGGCGTGTCGCTGTCACGCGCGCGGGCGACGGCCAGCTTGACCCAGTCGCGGATCGGCGCGTCCTTGGTCTGACACATACGCCAGATATCGCCAGCAGCCACATCGTGCTCGAAGATCACGTTGCCGGCCTTATCCGTGACCTGCACCTTGCCGGCGGAGGCCATCTCGAACGTCTTGTCGTGCGAGCCGTACTCTTCGGCCTTCTGGGCCATCAGGCCCACGTTGGGCACGGTGCCCATGGTGGTCGGATCAAACGCGCCGTTGGTCTTGCAGTCTTCGATCACGGCGTCGTAGATGCCCGCATAGCAGCGATCGGGGATCAGCGCCTTGGCATCGTACTGGTCATCGTCGGCGCCCCACATGCGGCCCGAGTCACGAATCATGGCCGGCATGGACGCATCGACGATGATGTCGTTTGGCGTGTGCAGATTGCTCAGCCCTCGATGGGAGTCGACCATCGCCAGCGGTGCGCTGTCGGTGTTTACCCGGGCGATATGCTGTTCGATGGCGTCGCGCTTGGCGTCCGGCAACTGCTGGATGTTGGCGTACAGATCACCCAGCCCGCTGCGCGGATCGAAGCCGACCTGGGTGAGGGCGTCGCGATGTTCGGCGATGACATCCTTGTAGAACTCGCTGAGCACCATGCCGAACATGATCGGGTCCGAGACCTTCATCATGGTGGCCTTCAGGTGCACCGAAAATAGTACGTCCTTCTTGCGGGCGTCTTCGATCTCGCGGGCCACGAACTCGCGGAACGGCTTGGCGCGCATGACCGCGGCGTCGACCACTTCGTCGGCCAGAACCGGCGTTTTGTCCTTGAGAACCTGGCGATCGCCGTCGTTGCTGACGAACTCGATCTTGAGCGTGTTCTTGTCGCTCATGGTCGCGGACTGCTCGCTCGAGTAGAAATCGCCATCGTCCATATGGGCGACATGGGTTTTCGAGTCGGCGCTCCACTCGCCCATGCGATGCGGGTAGGCGCGCGCGTACTCCTTGACCGCCTGCGGCGCGCGCCGATCGGAGTTGCCCTGGCGCAGCACCGGGTTCACCGCGCTGCCCTTGACCTGATCGTAGCGGCCCTTGAGCTTCTTCTCGTCGTCGTCCTTCGGCTCTTCTGGGTAGTCCGGCAGATCGTAGCCCGCCTGCTGCAGCTCGCGGATGGCATCCTTGAGCTGCGGCGTCGAGGCGCTGATGTTCGGGAGCTTGATGATATTGGTCGCCGGATCGCTCGTCATCTCGCCGAGTTCGGTCAGATGGTCGTCCATGCGCTGATCATCGTTCAGATAGTCCGGAAAGCTCGCAATGATGCGCGCCGCAAGCGATATATCGCGTGTCTCGACGCGGATGCCGGCCGAATCGGTATAGGCATCGATCACCGGCAGCAGCGAGCGCGTGGCGAGCGCCGGCGCTTCGTCGGTGAGCGTATATATGATCTTGGGAGTCTGCGCCATCAGTATGAACACTCTATTGCGTTGAACGATAAGAATAACTTGGGGATATTATAAACCTAGTCAACTCATTGGACGGCGGAATACAGCGCGTGTTCCCGCCGATTTGCCCATACGCATGCGTGTGCCCGGCCCAGCCACAGTGCCGTGTAAGCCGTATCGGCGACCCGCATCGCGCGAGTCACCGACGCAATCCATCGTCGCGCGCTACTGCTCTTTGCGGACCTTGGTCTGCTCCGGGATGAGCGTGCTGCGCGTGCGCCCGAAAAACAGCGTGCTCGTGCGGTCATAGTGGGAGAAACCGTAGACCGGCCCGTTGGCGTCTAGCAGCGCGCCGGTACGGGCGTCGTAGAACACGAGCAGGAACTTGGCCACGCCGGTGCGCTCCTCGCTTTTCCACAAGGCCAGTTCGGGAGTGTTCAGCGGCCCGGTCAGCGGGATCGGTATCGACGCGCTCGGAATACCGAACAGCTTGGACGTGCTATCGATGGACAGGGCGCCGTTGCTGATCTGGAGAATCGTGTCCGCCTCGTCCGGACTAGCCGCCAGGTTATAACCCTTTTGCAGCAGCGCCGCGCTAATCGCGTTGATTGCGTAGAGGTTCGGATTTTCCTCGCTCGTGGTGAACAGGCTCGAGTCAACGTAGACCGTATTGCCGACAGGCAGATTGGGCGCGATCTGCGCGCTGGCCTCATCGGCCGCCGCCGACACCAGCAACTGCTGGCGCGCGGTTTCAGCCGGTTCGGTTTCACGCAGGGTGGTGCAGCCGGCCAGTACGATAACGGCGGCGAGGACGGGAAGCAGGGTACGCGGCATAAACTGTTTCGTTTGTGATTTATTCCAGACTAGCAAATGCGGCGAGCGCGCGTATGTCGGCCAGAAAAGGCGTTCAGACGATCAGAGCCGGTGCGCAACCGGTATTAATGCGGATGGCGTACATGGTGCGACAGCCGTAGAAAGTGGGGCGTGTGATACTTGAGGCGGTCGCGATTGGGATGCGCGAATGCAACCAAGCGCCTACCGCGCTGTCGCACTAGTGAAGACAAACGTACGTAATTTATCACTGGAGTTGAGACATGGTTGACGACGATCGCAAAGAAGGCACCGCCGACAAGATCAAGGGCAGCATCAAGGAAGGCATCGGCAAGATCACCGGCGACGAAGAGAAAGAAGCCGAGGGCAAGGCCCAGAAGAATACGGGCAAGGTCCAGAACAAGGTCGGCGAGACCAAAGACAAGGTTCGCAAGAAGATCGACTGATCCACAGCTTGCGCTGTAGAAGCCAGGACGGCGTTTTCCCCCTTTACGCTGTCCGGCATCGACCGGCTCCGGGCGCTCAGTGCCCGGAGCCGGTTTTTTTATGCTTGTGTTGGTGCATTTAGACGCTATTGATTGTCCAAAGAGCAATACGGCTTTCATTGAGGTGGCGCGCATGAACCTGTTCAAGACAACGATGCTTCTGACCGGCCTGACCGTCCTGCTGGTACTTGTCGGCAGCGCAATCGGCGGTAAGGGCGGCATGATCATCGCCTTCGGCTTTGCCGTTGTGATGAATTTCGGCAGTTACTGGTATTCCGACAAGCTGGTGCTGAAGATGCACGGCGCGCGCCGCGTGTCCGAGGCCGATGCGCCCAAGCTCTACGGCATTGTGCGCGAACTCGCCCAGCGCGCTCAGCTGCCCATGCCTGCGGTCTATATCATGGCGTCCGATACACCGAACGCATTCGCGACCGGCCGCAACCCGGAGCACGCCGCGGTGGCTGCGACCGAAGGCTTGCTGCGCCTGATGAATCGAGACGAACTGCGTGGCGTGCTGGCGCACGAGCTGGCCCATGTGCGCCACCGGGATATTCTGATCGGCAGCATCGCGGCGACCTTCGCGGGTGCGATCGCCATGTTGGCCAATATCGCCCAGTTCTCGATGATCTTCGGCGGTGGGCGTGATAACAACAACGGTGGACTGCTTGGCAGTCTGGCCATGATCTTCCTCGCGCCACTGGCGGCCAGCCTGATTCAGATGGCGGTCTCCCGTTCCCGCGAGTACGCCGCGGATGCGGGGGGCGCAGAAATCTCCGGCGATGCCATGGGCCTGGCTAGCGCGCTACGCAAACTCGAGCAGGGCAATCGTGCGCATCCGATGGAAACTGCGGCGCGCAATCCTTCGACGGCACATATGTTCATCGTCAATCCGCTGTTCGGTGGCAAGTTCGGCAAGTTGTTCTCGACGCATCCGGATACCGCAGAGCGTATCCGACGGCTCGAGGCGATCGCCCGCGGGCCCAGCTGATCATCGCGATAGCTCGTATGACGGGATCGTTTTGAAATAAGACGTTAGAGGGCGCCGTGTTCACGGCGAGGCGATCATCAACCGCCTGTCACGTGTAGACGCCGACGATTGCCATTCTGCGGCGACGGTGTTGCCGAGCCAGGTCCGGCGACTGGTCAATGGTCTGGGCTGGACGCAGCGCTCGGACGTCCTGTATCGACGCTGTCCGCCTAATCCAATCATTCCAGGCGAACGCGACCCACGAGGATTCGATCAGAGGTCCACCAGCGCGCTGAGGAGGCGATCCGATGCGGCCCCGGCGTGCGTGCTAATGTCGTGAATCCGCCCGCGAGAGAGCTTCCATGAAATCCATACGTCTCCTGCCGATTGTCTGTGCGGCGATTTTTGCAGCCCCTGCCGGTGCGGCAGAGTCGGCAAGCGCTATCACCGCGCTTGAGACCAACAAGGGCCCGTTGCTGCTGCATCCGATACAGCACGCCAGCTTCGTGATGGACTGGAACGGCCAGACCATCTATGTCGACCCGGTGGGCGATGCTCGACTCTACGCCGGTCTGGATGCGCCCGACATGGTGCTGCTCACCCATTCGCACGGTGATCATCTGGATACGGACACGCTGGCCGCACTTGATACCGACGACGCCGTGATGGTCATGCCGCAGTCGGTGGCCGACAAGCTGGACACCCGCTATGGCAGCTCGCGTCTGATCATGGCCAATGGCGACACACAGGACAGCCACGGACTGTCCCTGCATGCCGTGCCCATGTACAACCTGCCTGAAACACCCGATTCGCGTCACCCAAAGGGTTGGGGCAACGGCTATGTCCTGACGATGGGCGACAAGCGGGTCTATATTTCGGGCGATACCGAAGGCACGACGGAGATGCGCGGACTCGAGAACATCGACCTGGCGCTGGTGTGCATGAATCTGCCCTACACCATGGACGTGCAACAGGCGGCCGACGCCGTGGCCGACTTCACGCCGGCCGTGGTCTATCCCTACCACTACCGCGGTCAGGACACCGAACGCTTCAAGACGCTGGTGAACGAGGCCGCGCCCGACGTCGACGTTCAGCTGTACGACTGGTACGACGGCTGACGCGGGTCTCGCCCTAAGACTTGAGTCGATACCCGGTCTTGAAGATCCACGCGACGATGGCCAGGCAGCTGACAAGAAACACGCCGATCATGACCAGGCTCATGCCCACGCTTACATCGGAGACGTCGTAGAAACTCCAGCGGAAGCCGCTGATCAGATAGACGACCGGGTTGAGCAGGGTGATCTTCTGCCAGATTTCCGGGAGCATGTCGATCGAATAGAAGGTGCCGCCCAGGAAGGTCAGCGGGGTGACGATCAGCAGCGGCACGATCTGGAGCTTTTCGAAGTTGTCGGCCCAGATGCCGATGATGAAGCCGAACAGGCTGAAGGTGATGGCGGTGAGCACCAGGAACAGCAGCATCATGAACGGATGCGCGATCTGCAGATCGACGAAGAAAGTCGAGGTGCCTAGGATGATGAGCCCGAGTACCGCCGACTTGGTCGCGGCGGCGCCGACATAGCTGATCACGATCTCTACATAGGAGATCGGCGCCGAGAGCAGTTCGTAGACCGTGCCGATGAACTTCGGGAAGTAGATCGCAAACGAGGCGTTGGAAATACTCTGGGTCATCAGCGAGAGCATGATCAGACCGGGCACGATGAACGCGCCGTAGCTCACCCCCTGGACTTCGGTGATACGCGAGCCGATCGCCGAGCCGAAGACCACGAAATACAGCGAGGTTGAGATCACCGGCGATACGACACTCTGGAAGAGCGTGCGCCACGTACGAGCCATTTCGAACTTGTAGATAGCTGCGATTGCGTGGAAATTCATGCGCCATCCTTATTGTTTCTGACCAGGGTCACGAAAATTTCTTCGAGTGAGCTCTGCTGGGTATCGACATCGCGCAGCCGCACCCCGGCGGCATCCAGATCGCGGAACAGCGAGTTCACGCCGGTTCGCTTGTCGTTGGCGTTGTAGGTATAGACCAGCGACTGGCCATCGTCGGCGCGTTCGAGTCCGTGGTCGGCCAGCGACGTCGGCAGTTCGTCCAGGCCGTCCTGCAGGTGCAGGGTCAGGCGTTTTTCGCCGAGCTTGGTCATCAGCTCGGTTTTCTTTTCGACCAGAACGATCTCGCCGGCGTTAATCACCGCGATACGATCGGCCATCTCCTCGGCTTCCTCGAGATAATGGGTCGTCAGGATGATGGTCACCCCCAGGTTTTGCAGCGAACGCACCACCTCCCACATGCTGCGGCGCAGTTCCACGTCGACGCCTGCCGTGGGTTCGTCCAGAAACAGGATCGCCGGCTCGTGCGACAGCGCCTTGGCGATCATCACGCGGCGCTTCATGCCGCCGGACAGCGTCATGATCATGTTCTTGCGCTTGTCCCAGAGCGACAGATCCCGCAGCACCTTTTCGATATGCGCATCGTTTTTCGGCTTGCCGAACAGCCCGCGCGAAAAGCTCACCGTCGCCCAGACGGTTTCAAACGCATCGGTGTTGAGTTCCTGCGGCACCAGACCGATACGCGAGCGCGCCGCGCGGTAGTCCTTGATCACGTCGTGGCCGTCGGCGAGCACCGTACCCCCGGTGGGGTTGACGATGCCGCAGATCACGTTGATCAGCGTTGTCTTGCCCGCGCCGTTGGGGCCGAGCAGGGCAAAGATCTCACCCGGCGGGATATCCAGATCAACGTGCTTCAGGGCCTTGAACCCGGAGTCGTAGGTCTTGGACAGATCTTGAACACAGATGATCGGCTGCACGCAAAGTCCTTGTCGCAAATCGAAAAGCGGGCGGGGCGTGCAGCCAGCGCTTTGGCTAAGGCAGACGCCCACCAGGCGCTCAGGGTACGGCCATTGGGCGCCGCAGGGAATACGCAACGCAGGCGCATGGGATGCACTGCCGATCGTCTGCTGGTGTACGCTCAATCAACACGGACAACAATAAGGAAAAATCGATGATTGGATATGCAACGATCGGTGTAAGCGACATGGCGCGCGCCAAGTCTTTCTACGAACCCCTGTTGGCGGACATGGGCGCGAAGATTCTGGTCGACATGGGTCGGATCTGTTTCATTGGCTCGAGCATGAAAGCGCCCATGCTGGCGATCTGTACGCCCTATGACGAAAAACCCAGCGACCCGGGTAACGGTAATATGGTGGCCTTTCAGCCAGGCTCCAAAGCCGAGGTCGATGCGCTGTATGCCAAGGCTATCGAACTCGGCGCGACATCGGAAGGCGAGCCTGGTCAGCGGATCCCCGACCAGTTCTACGGCGGCTATATTCGTGATTTCGATCACAACAAGGTGGCCTTCTACCACTTCGGATAACAGGCCCCAGGATTCAATCAGGGGTTCCTTAAAGGAGAGATGACATGCCGCCATATGTTGCCGGGGCATTCCACCCCGTCGCCAAGGGTTTTCACTGGGTGGTTGCAGCGCTGGTCTTTTTCGTCTGGCCTCTTGGTTTCGTGATCGACTTCGTCAAGGACGACGTCAAGACATCGTTCTATCTCTGGCACGAATCTTTCGGCTTTCTGGTGCTGTGGCTGATGCTGGCCCGTCTGTGCGTGCGGTTTCTCACCGAAACACCGGCCAAGCCGCCAATGCCGGTCTGGCAGGCGGTGGCCGCACACGGTACGCAGTGGGCGCTGTATCTGGCGCTTATCGTCATGCCCGCCAGTGGTTTTCTGGCCACCAATGCCCACGGGTTTCCACTCGAGTGGTTCGGGCTGGTGCCGGTATGGAGTCCGATCGACAAGAGCGATGCCTGGGCGCCGGTGTTCTCGGCTGTGCACTACTGGTTGAGCTGGACCATTCTGGCACTGGTGTGTCTGCATGTTCTCGGCGCGCTCTATCATCGCGTGATCCGGCGCGACGATACGCTCCATCGTATGATCTGAGTCGGTTGGCCCTTGCGCGGCGTCAGCCGCTTGATCAACGCGGGCGTCGGATCAGACGAGTTGCACCTGGCGACGCGCCATAATATGGTCGCGTCGCCAGGCAATCGCCCAGACCACCAGCCCGCCTATCGCCAGCATGCAGCCCACCACGCCGGTCGAGCGCAGACCGTAGCCGGCGGCGAGCGCCATGCCGGCCAGCCAGGGGCCGAGCGCGTTAGCCATGTTGAACGCCACATGATTGAGTGCTGCAGCCAGGTTCTGAGCGTCACCCGCCACATCCATCAGGCGGGTCTGGAGTACCGTGGCCAGCGCAGCGCCGAAGCCGATACAGAACACGTCGATAGAAATGGTCACCGCGTGACCGGCGGCTAGCGGGAACAGGGCGAGCGCAATAATCGTCCAGACCAGCAGAAAGCCGGCGGTTGGCATGAGCGCCCGGTCAGCAAAACGCGGCATCACGATATTGCCGAGTGTCATGCCCAGACCGAACACGCAAAGGACCAGCGGCATCCAGGCTTCGGCCAGGCCGGTGACCTGATCCAGCGTGGACGTGAGATAGGTATACACCGAAAACAGGCCGCCGAAGCCAACGGCGCCTATCGCCAGCGTCAGCCACACTGAGCCGCGTCGCAGTGCATCGAGTTCGCGCAGCGGGCTGGCGTTGGCCGACGCGCCGATGCGAGGCGCGAACATCGTGATCAACGCCAGCGTGATGCAGGCGAGCACGGTCACGCACCAGTAGCCCCAGCGCCAGCCCACAGCATTTCCAAGCCAGGTCGCCAGCGGTACACCGACGATAGTCGCCGCGGTCAGGCCGAGCATGACCGCGCCGACCGCCTGGGTTCGGCGTTCCGGGGCCACGACCGATGCGCCCATGAGTGCCGCCAGCCCGAAATAGGCACCGTGCGGCAAACCACTGAGGAAACGGAATGCCAGCAGCCAGCCATAGCTGGGCGCCAGCGCGCTCAAGGCATTGCCCAGGGCAAGGACCGCCATGAGTCCGAGCAGCAGCGGCTTGCGTGCCATCCGTGCGCACAGCACGGTGATGATCGGCGCGCCGATGACGACGCCCAGCGCATAAGCGCTGATGATATGGCTCGCTGTGGATGGGCCGATAGCCATGGAGCGCTGGATGAAGGGCAGCAGGCTCATGGTGGCGAATTCGGTGGTACCGATGGCAAAACCACCGGTCGCCAGTGCGAACAGCACCGGTAACGGATTGACGTGATTGGACATGGGACAGGGCCACAATGGAAAGATTGAACATGTCGGCGGGCTGCGCTCTGGTCGAGCGCGCCCATGCCGTACCGCACATTGACCGGCGCGGTCGGTGCAGCAGAAAAAAGAAACCCGCGGCCGGCACGCAGCCGCGGGCTGATTGATTTCGAGTCCAGTACACCGGGGCACCGGGCTTGGGTCTATAGGACAACCGTCGGCTGACTGAGTCCGCCGGGGTTCGAGGATAAGGCGCCGCGCTCACCGGATAGCGGATGAGCGATCCAGACGATGCGTCGTTATCCGGGCGTGCAGTGAGCCGCGGCTACGCGGATAACGCCGCAAAGCCGTGCGTCGATCGCCCACGCGTACAGGCGTGGTGCAGTGGCTTCGCTATCGATTGATGTAGAAACCAGCATTATCAATGCTCGGTTATCTGATGCCGGTTCGTCGATATTCAAGCCCGGCCGCTGCGTCTTCTGCACAGTCGGCCGGGTAACAGGGAATGTCAGCTGTTGTCGGCGGCCAGCATCCCGCGATATCGCCAGAATGCGAAGCTGAGCAGCACGATCCAGCCAGCCGCGAGACCGGTCAGGATGCTCTGGCGCAGCAGGCTGTCCATGTCTACGGACAACGTCAGCGTATTGACGTTGATCAGAATGATCGCGCCACCGATGACTACGCCAAGAATTGCGGCAGGCATGAGCCGCACCAGCCACGCCGCCAATGGTGCCGCCAGCAGGCCGCTCACCGCGAAGATGGCGACGAACGTCCAGTTGATCTGGCCGACGCCGAGCGCGATCAGGAATCCGAGCGTGCCGGCCACGGTGACGGCGAACTCCGAGGTATCCACCGAACCGATGACCTTGCGTGGCTCGATGCCTTTATGTGCCATCAGCACCGGCGTGGAGATCGGGCCCCAGCCGCCGCCGCCCACGCTGTCGAAAAACCCGGCGACGAGCGCCAGAGGTATCAGTTTCCAGCGCGGCAGATCGCGTTCCACGGGTGCGGCTCGATCGCCGCGCAGATACATGCCGATCACGTAGATGCCCAGTGCCAGCAGGAACACGGAAATGAATGGTTTGACGACGTCACCCGGGATCCAGCTGAGAAAGCAGGCGCCGGTGAACGCGCCGATCACACCCGGCAACAGCATCCGTTCGACCAGGCGCATATCCACGTTGCCCAGTCGATAGTGCGACGTGCCGGATGCCGCAGTGGTCGCGATCTCGGCGAGATGGATCGAGGCCGAGGCCACCGCGGGCGTCACGCCCACCGCCAAGAGGATGGATGATGAGGTGAGTCCGTAGCCCATACCGATTGCGCCGTCGACCAGCTGAGCGACGAAGCCGGCAATACCGAATAACAAGAGTTTCTGCATGACATGAATCCAGCTGAGAATGAGACGTCTGTTACGCCGGGTGGGGCGTGCACAGTCCCCGACAGCGGGAAACATAAACCGAGCCATAAAGAACTAAAAATAATTAAAAATTATTTTATAGTATATATTTTGATATATGAAACGCGTCATTTGTCTGGCGAGGCGTTCGCCGCAGAGGTGATCGGCGCATCGAATATGCCGGTCGAGACATGCGCTGAGCGCGGTCTGATACCTAGGTGCGGTGGAGCGATCTCCACTCGTGGTATTGCCTTGATGATCTGCGCCACCATGAAAAAAGCCGCATGCGCCTTCAGGCGGCATGCGGCTTTTCAGCAGCGCTGGATTTCAGCGCGGGGCCTTTACATGACGGCCTCGATGCCCAGCGCATCGAAGTTCTTTGCGCGGTAGTTGTCGCGGAACATGCCGCGCAACTTCTCGGCCTGCGTGTCGTAGGCGCTGGCGTCGTGCCAGGTATTGCGCGGGTTGAGGATCTCGCCCGGCACGCCGGGGCAGGATGTCGGCATCTTCAGGTTGAAGATCGGGTGGTTTTCGTAGTCCACCTTGTCGGCATCCAGCTCGCCGTCGAGTGCGGCGTTTAGCAGAGCGCGCGTGTGCTTGATCGAGATGCGCTTGCCAATGCCGTGCGGCCCGCCGGACCAGCCGGTATTGAGCAGAATGCAGCGTGCTTTATGGGTGCGCATCTTCTCGGCCAGGATCTCGGCGTAGACCGATGCCTTCTGCGACATGAACGGGGCGCCGAAGCAGGCAGAGAACGCGGCCTTGGGCTCGGTCACGCCGACCTCGGTACCGGCCAGCTTGGCGGTGAAGCCGGATACGAAGTGATACATCACGTCCTTCGCATCCAGTATCGAGACCGGCGGCAGCACGCCGAAGGCATCGGCGGTCAGCAGCACGATGGTCTCCGGATGCGGCCCGCGGGCGCCCTCGGCCACGTTCGGGTTGGCCGACAGGGGATAGGACAGACGCGTGTTCTCGGTGATCGAACCGTCGGTCAGATCCAGATCCTGTGGATCGGTTTCGTTCATCGGCTTGCCGGGAAGCGGCGGCACGTTCTCGATCACGCAGCCGGGCGTGGACAGGGCGGCGGCGATCACCGGCTCGGCGTCCTTGTCGAGATCGATCAGCTTGGCGTAGCAGCCGCCCTCGAAGTTGGATACGCCGCGGGTGGTCCAGGCGTGCTCGTCATCGCCGATCAGCTGACGGTCGGGATCGGCCGAGAGCGTGGTCTTGCCAGTGCCGGACAGGCCGAACAACACGGCGCCGTCGCCGCGGGCGCCGACGTTGGCCGAGCAGTGCATGGGCAGTTCGCCCATCTCGGGCAGCATATAGTTCATGACCGTGAACATGGTCTTCTTGACGATACCGCAGTAGTCCGCGCGACCCAGCACCAGCCCGATCCGATTGCGGATGTCGACGATGACCGCGCGCTGCGACTTGGTGCCGTCGCGCTCGGGGTCACAGTGGAAACTGGGCACATTGAGCAGGGTCCAGCGCTTGTCGTCGGCGTCATCGACGTCCACGTGGTCGACGAACATATTGGTGGCGAACAGTGCGTGTGTGGCGTACTCGCCTACAAAGCGATACGGCACGGCGTAGGCCGGATCCCAGCCGCAGTAGACGTCCTGCACGTAAAGGTGTTGGCCGCGTTCGTTGAGATGCGCGGCGACCCGGTCCAGCAGCGGCCCGAAATTGTCGGGGTCGAACTGCTGGAAATCGGATTTCCACCACACCTTGTCGACGACTTCCGGCCAGGCCACGGCAAAGGTGTCCTGGACCGGGCGTCCCGTGCAGCTGGGGTCCGAGTAGTAGACCAGCGGACCTTGCGCGCCCAGTGCCGTAGCGTGGGCCTTGGGCTCATCGTCGGGCCCGTCCGGGCGGATACGACCACGATCATTGGCAAGCGCCTCGTCGAAAAGCTGGCTCTTGCTCAGATTATGGCGATATTCCAGGCCATCCAGACCCAGCGTCCTGGTCAACTCGGTGTTCAGCGTCATGAGGCATTTGTCCCGAATTCTGCGGCCGCGTGAGATCCGCGAAAAACGGGCAGATTACCGATTCGCCAAAATCGTGGCAACTGGCGTGCATCGCGCGCCGTGCTCGCAGCCCGCATCAGCTGTCAGCCGCCGTCATCGTCGGGCTTGCGACGGGATAAGCCGGCCTGCTGTTGCGGCGATCGGTCGTCGATCTCGAAATCATTGGGCACGCGCACGACCAGCGTGCCGTCGGCGTCCGTGCGAATGGTGCCGGCCGCGCTCTGGGCCCGGTAGTGGTACAGGTGGAACTGCAGCGGGTCGTCGCTATCGCTGAGCAGTTGCAGGTGAGCGTTGACCAGCAGCGTCGAGAAAAACCGCGCATCGCCCGATTGCAGCCAGATATAGCTGTCCGCTTCGTGGGGCGGATCGATGAAGCCCGCATCGCTGGTATCGCTGGCAAAGACCAGGGTCAGACCGTCTTCGTCCAGGCTTGCCTTGCTGATGCGATCGATCATCAATCGCGGCGGCGGGAACAGCGTCTCGGGGTTCATCAGCAGTTGGTCGCCTTCGAGTTTGACGCCGGGCCGGTCCAACGGGGTAACGCTCGCGAGCGACAGCCCGACCGCATCGAGCAGCGGCTTGATGGGCATGCCGAACTGCGTAACGCTCGTCGGCGTATAGACCAGCCAGTTGTTCTTGCCCACCTTGATCGGACCGCTGAGCGTTGTCGGCAGCCCGCCGACCGGCGGAATGAACTTGAACAGGCGAGCGCCAACGGTCACTTCAAGCGTATCGCGACGGGTGTGGTTCTCGACCGAGGACAGCGCCCGCGGCTCATAGGTGAGCACGTATCTGTTGAACAACGCATCCAGATCTCGCGGCCGGACCAGCACCTCGCCCGACAGCACATGAATACGGTACTGGTCGGGATCATCGAAATCGATGGGCTCGCCCGGTGTGTTGGGCACGAGCGCGGCCTTGAGCGAACGCACGTGATAGCCCACGCCATCACCGAGATAGAAGTCGACGTTGTGCGCTTCCATCGCCACATGGGCCACGCCGCTGTTGCGCGCGTGCGCGGTTGTCATGCCGTGGCTGAAAGCAGCCGGCACCTGCCGATCATTCCATGTCGCACTCAGCCGGTCATAGAGCGACTGCTGGCGGCGCGCCAGCGACGGCACGATACGGTCTTGTGGGTCGACCGGATTGTCGGGCCCGGGCTGGCTCTGGCCCCGGGACTGCTCGCGGGCACCGGCCTGCCCGATAGTGGATGGATCGGGCGCATCGGTCGGCCTGACAGCGGCGGTGTCGGACGTGTCCGCCCACGCCTGATTCCGCTCGGGCACCGGGTGATTGGCTGCGCGCGGGCTGGGTGTGGCGTGTATCTGGCCCAGCGCAGAACCTGCAGAACACGCGCCAAGGGCGCCGATCAGCAGCGCCACGCGCACCGATCGACGGCTGCGCCGCGGTGCAAGGCACCACATTATCGTGGCTTGCCGGCGCTCGCGATCAGGAGGCATCGTTCTGCCCCGGTTGAGTCGAAGGCAGATAGGCCACCGGCGTATACGGGCCGAGATAGGCCACCAGTTCGCCGGCCGGCGTGGTATCGAAGAAACCGGCCAGGATCTGGGCGCGATAGTTGTATAGCGAGGTATCAAGGCGTCCGCCGTCGCCGGCAATCAGCTGCATACGCACGTCGGTGACCAGCGCACGAAAGGTTTTCAGGTCGCCGCCCTGGGGCATCACATAGCTGTCGGTCTTGACGATCGGATCGGGAAACGGCGGGTTGAACGCGCTGGCAAAGTCCAGATGCACGCCGGCGCCGTCGATCGACATATGGGCGATGCGCACGTCCTGCGTCGGCGGCGGCAGGGAATGATTGAGATCGAGCACCACGGCGTTGCCTTCAAGCTGGGCGCCTTGCGTATCGATCTGGACCAGTTTGGACAAACCCAGGTTGATAGCCTCCAGCAGACCTTTGGCTTGAATCCTGGCGACCTCGATCCTGTCGGGCTCATAGACAAATAGATGGCCGTCGACCAGACGCACGCCGCCGGTCATCGTGAAGGGCAGCCACAGCCCGGGGATCTTGGACGTTTCGCCTTTGACGATCAGCGTGTTCGTCTTCGTGCTGACGCTGAGGTTGCGTAGCTGCGTATCCGGATAGTCGGTCAGGTACTGGTTGAACAGCGCGGTGAGTGCCGAGCCGGGCATGACCACAGAACCATGCAGTGGATGAAACACAAACGATGTCGGGTCATCGAGGGTGACCGGCCGCGGCGGATCGGTGGGCACCAGCAGGGCAGAGAGCTTTTCGGTTTGAAAACCGATATCGCCTACGATTCGAAAGAACGTGTTCTGGATGAACAGCCCGACCGGGCGACGTCCGCTGTCGCGCAGCGTGCGGTCGGTATCGCGGGCGTTGAACGCCCGCGCGTATTCGTCGTGCGCTGCACGCAGTTCGTTCAGGGCGTCCAGCTGCCTGTGTTTGGCGGCGGCCAGTGGGGGCGGGGCGTCGTGAACGCTCTGTGCCATCCGCATGCCCACCAGCGCTGCAGCGAGTAACACAACGAGCACCAATCCGCTCCAGACGAAGCGCTTGTTCACGGCCATCAACGCTCTCCACGCGTCGGTGTTTCAAGGCATCGTGGCCCAGCGCCATGAAAATGACAATAAATCTTTTTAGTTTGGTCGGGCCCCGCAGTGCGGCCGGTTCAGCGCGACTCGGCCACCAGTTCGGCCAGGCTGTCGACGAGATGATCCGGTGCGCTGTCGCTGATCGGATCGCCGTGGTTGTAGCCGTAGGTCACCGCGACGGTGCGAAATCCTGCGGCCTTGCCGGCCTGTATGTCGTGGCGCGAATCACCCACCATCAGACAGGCGGCGGGCGCGACGTCGCCCTGACGAGCGGCGTGGAGCAGAGGCCCCGGATGGGGTTTCTTCTCGTTCAGGCTGTCGCCGCCCAGGGTCAGCGAGAAGAATCCGTCGAGGCCCATCGCCTCGAGAATCGGCGGCAGGAAAGCGATCGGCTTGTTGGTGATCAGCATGACGTCGTAGCCGCGTGATCTGAGCGTCGTCAGGCACTCGATGACGCCGTCGTAGACCACCGTATGGGCGCAAGGCAGCGCCGCATAGTGCTTGATGAACACCGCGTGCGCTTCGTCGACGTCGATCTGCGGGGCACCGGCGTCGGCAAGCGCGCGCTCGACCAGTTTATGGCTGCCGTTGCCGACCCAGCCGCGGACCTTGTCAACGCCGGAGGCGGGCAGATCGTATTCGGCCAGCGTGTTTTCGACCGCGACCGCCAGATCCGGCGCCGAGTCGATCAGCGTGCCGTCGAGATCGAATACGACCAGGGCGATATCTTCAAGCGCTTTATGCATTGTTTTTTATTCTTGTTCAGACAGTGTTGAGAGGCGCCGCGATGCGGCGACGAAGATCAGGCGGTCAGCCATTCGGCCGACGGCAGCTGCGGGCCGGATAGTGCCAGACGCATGCCGGGTGCTATCGGGCCCACGCCCTCGGGCGTGCCGGTATAGACCAGATCACCGGGCAGCAGGCGCCAGTGCCGGCTGAGCACCTGAATGATATCGGCTACTCCGGTGAGCATGTGCTGGGTATCGCCGCGCTGGCGTACGACACCGTCGACGCTGAACTCGAAGTGCATCTGCGCCAGGTCCATTTCGTCGGTCAACGCCACCAGTGGCCCCAGCGGCGCACTGAAATCGAAGGCCTTGGCTTTTTCCCAGGGCTCGCCGGTGTTCTTGAGTTCGGTCTGGACCTCGCGCAGGGTCAGATCGAGCCCCAGGCCAATCGCGCCGATATGCTCGCGCGCCCTGGACGCCGCGATATCGCGACCACCGTGGCTGATCTCCACCACCAGCTCCGCCTCGTGATGAATCTCGCCGATGTCGGTCGGCAGCGTAATCGCCTCGTTGGGCGCGACCAGACAGCTTGCGGGCTTCATGAATACCACGCATTCCTTGCCCGGCAGCGTATTGCCCAGTTCGGCAATATGCTTGGCGTAGTTGCGCCCGATACAAAAGATACGCGGCGCGCTGCGTGCAGCGAAGGCTTCGGCGGTTCGCGGCTGGGTCATACGGGGTTGTCCTTGGCAGGTGCGATGGTCTTATATCGATATTCGCATAAATCAACAATGCTGCAATCACCACATAACGGCGTACGGGCCTTGCACACATAGCGCCCGTGCAGGATCAGCCAGTGATGTGCATCCTGGATGAATGGGCTCGGCACCAGGCGCATGAGGCGATCCTCGACCGCGCGCACGGTCTTGCCCGGCGCGATGCCCGTGCGATTCGATACCCGGTAGATATGCGTATCCACCGCCATGGCGGCCTGACCGAAAGCGGTATTGAGCACCACATTCGCAGTCTTGCGCCCTACACCGGGCAGGGCGACCAGTTCTTCGCGTGTGGCGGGCACCACGCTGTCGTGCTGATCAACCAGCGTGCGACAGGCCTTGATGATGTTGGCGGCCTTGCTGTTGTACAGCCCGATGGTCTTGACGTACGCCTTGAGCCCGTCCTCGCCCAGATCCAGAATCGCCTGCGGCGTGTTGGCGACCGGATAGAGTTTGCGCGTGGCCTTGTTCACACCCACGTCGGTCGCCTGGGCGGAGAGAATGACCGCCACGAGCAGCTCGAACACCGAGGCGTATTCCAGCTCGGTCTTCGGCGCCGGATTGGCAGCCTTCAGACGTTCGAAGATCTCGGTACGCTTGGTCTTGTTCATGACTCGCGTTGCTCGCGCCTGGCCTTGGCCCGGCCGATGGCGTCGGCGATGGTCGATTTCTTGGCGGCGGACGTGGCGATGGCGTCTTCGCGCGCGTCTACGGTTGTGTCGTGTCGGCTCGCACGGCGCCGACTGGTGGTCTTGCGGTTCAAGCGTTTCTGTCTAGCCTCGAACAGTTCGCGTGAGCGGGCGGCGCGTTCGGCGTCGATGTCGCGTTCGGGCGGCCACAGCGGCTGCCCGCTCGCCGGGCCGGACTCGGGCATATCGATACAGTCGACCGGGCAGGCCGGCACGCATAGTTCGCAGCCGGTGCAGTCGGCCTCGATCACGGTATGCATCTGCTTGGCCGCACCGATAATCGCGTCGGTCGGGCAGACTTGGATACAGCGGGTACAACCGATGCACTCGTCTTCACGAATGAAAGCGACCTTTGCCACGCTCGCATCGCCGCACTCAGGATCGATCGGCTTGATCGATCCGCCCGTCAGCGTGGCCAGCCGCTCAACCGTGGCGTCGCCGCCGGGCGGGCAGCGGTTGATATCCGTCGCGCCGGCGGCGATCGCCTCGGCGTATGGTCGGCAACCGTCGTAGCCGCAGCGCCGACACTGCGTCTGCGGCAGCAGGGCGTCGATGGCATCGATGGCGTTGAGTGTAGTGGCTGCAGTCATTCATGAACCGCATAGCGGCTGGCGATGGCGATGCGATTCCAGGCGTTGATGACAATCGCCAGCCATTCGATCGCCGATATCTCAGCCTCAGTCAACGCCTCGGCGGCCTGCGCGTAAGTCTGTTCGGAAAGCTGGCCGTCGGAAATCAGCGTAATCGCCTCGACTAATGCCAGCGCAGCACTTTCTCTGGCGTCGAAATAGGTGGTTTCGCGCCAGGCAGGCAACACGCTGACGCGATCCATGGTTTCGCCGCAGGCCAGCGCGTCCCGTGTGTGCATTCGTGCACAGAAGGCACAGCCGTTGATCTGCGATGCGCGCAGGCGAATCAGATGCGTCAGTCCGTCCGGAATCCCGGCGGCCTGGGCCGCCTGCGCGGCAAGCCCGTCCAGTTGCACCACGGATTTATAAAGCGCTGGATCGGATTTTCCAAGGTTCACGCGCGCCGACATGTGTGTGCTCCTGTGGTCTCTCTGCTATGCGCTACTTGATCTTCATGCCAGGTGTCGCGCCTTCATCGGGCCACATCAGGAAAGGCCCGCCGGCATCGCCGCCGGCGGCCAGCACCATGCCTTCGGAGACGCCGAAGCGCATCTTGCGTGGGGCGAGATTGGCGATCATCACCGTCAGCCGGCCTTCCAGCTTTTCCGGCGCATAGGCCGACTTGATACCGGCAAACACCTGGCGCTGGCCGAGCTCGCCGACGTCGAGCGTGAGCTTGAGCAGTTTGTCGGCGCCTTCGACGTGCTCGGCGCTGGCAATACGGGCCACGCGCAGATCGACCTTGGCGAAATCGCCGATTTCTATGGTATCGGCGATCGTGTTGCTGCCTTCGTCTGCTTCCGGTCTTTTCTCGGCTTTCTTCGGCGCCTCGGCCTCGACTTTCGGCGCCTCGGCCTCGACTTTCGGCGCGGCCTTGACGGCCAGGTCTTCCTGGCTGGCTTCGATCATCTTGTCGATCGCCGGCTGCTCCACGCGGCGCAGCAGCGGCTTGAACCTGGCGATTTCGTGGCCGGTCAGCGGTGTGGCCAGATCGGCCCAGACCAGATCACCGACCTGCAGGAACGCCTCGGCGCGCCCGGCTGTTTCCGGCAGCACCGGCTTGAGATAGATCGTGAGCTGCATGAACAGGTTGAGCGCAGTCGTACAGATCTGTTGCAGCTCGTCCTCACGCCCGTCTTCCTTGGCCAGCTGCCAGGGCGCGCGCTCGGCGACATAGGCATTGGCCTCGTCGGCCAGCGCCATGATCGTGCGTACGGCCTGGGCGAAGCGGCGCTGCTCATAGTGCTCGGCGATCTCGTCGGCGGCCAGTGCGAAACGCTCGAACAGCTCGGGCTTGTCCAGCGTATCGGCGAGCTTGCCGTCGAAGCGCTTGGATATGAAGTTCGCGCAGCGGCTGGCGATGTTGACGTACTTGCCGACCAGATCCGAATTGATCCGGGCCATGAAATCGTCAAGATTCAGATCGAGATCCTCGACCTTGCCCGACAGCTTGGCGGTGAAGTAGTAGCGCAGGAACTCCGGCGGCAGGTGATTCAGCCAGGTGCGCGCCTTGATGAAGGTGCCGCGCGACTTGGACATCTTCTCACCGTTGACGGTAAGAAAGCCGTGCGCATGGATGGCGGTAGGCGTGCGGTAACCTGCGCCTTCCAGCATCGCCGGCCAGAACAGGGCATGGAAATAGACGATGTCCTTGCCGATGAAGTGGTAGAGCTCGGCCTCGGAATCGGCCTTCCAGAAGGCATCGAAATCCAGCTCTGCGCGGCGCTTGCACAGGTTGGCGAAGCTGGCCATATAGCCGATCGGCGCATCCAGCCACACATAGAAATACTTGTCTTCGGTGCCCGGAATCTTGAAGCCGAAATAGGGCGCATCGCGCGAGATGTCCCAGTCCTTGAGGCCGGCGGTAAACCATTCATCCAGCTTGCGGGTCACCGCGTCCTGCAGATGATCGCTACGGGTCCAGTCGTGCAGGAAGGATTCGAAATCCGCTAGTTGGAAGAAATAATGCTCGGAGTCGCGCTCGATCGGGGGTTTGCCCGAGAGTACGGATACCGCATTTTTCAGCTCGGTAGGCTGGTAGGTGGCGCCGCACACCTCGCAGGCGTCGCCGTATTGCTCCGGGCTGGCGCATTTCGGACATTCGCCGCGGATGAAGCGATCCGGCAGGAACATCTGTTTTTCTTCGTCGAAGGCCTGCGAGATCGTGCGACGCGCGATATGGCCGGCTTTTTCCAGGCGCGTATAGATCTCGCTGGCCAACTCGCGGTTCTCGTCCGAATGGGTCGAGTGGTAATTGTCGAAGTCGATCAGGAAATCGTCGAAGTCGGTCTTGTGCTCGGTGCCGATATCGGCAATGAGCTGTTCTGGTGTGACGCCCATATCACGCGCTTTGAGCATGATTGGCGTGCCGTGCGCGTCGTCCGCACAGACATAGATACAGTTGTGGCCACGCAGCTTCTGGAACCTTACCCAGACATCGGTCTGGATGTACTCGACCAGATGACCAAGATGAATTGATCCGTTCGCATAGGGCAGGGCGGAAGTAACCAGAATATCGCGCGCCATCAGGGCTCTCAGCTCAATTTTGAAGCCGGCCAGTATGCCATATTGATGGCAGACCCCTGCTCGCCGGCCGGCACCTGCTGCGCTCGACTGTGGCGCAGCCAGGAATCCTTGGTTTTCGGACATTCCACCGCTCGGGCCGACATGCATCCACGAGTTCGCTTTGCCGGTACAGACACACACAAACTCACGGCCGGCCGTGCGGAATTGCTATCATCGGCAGCCTGATCATTTGTTCTGACAATCACCGAGTGTCCGCGATGAGCGACTCCCTGAAGAAGACCGTCGAGACCGAGCTCGGCCGGTTCAACGAACCCTATCTGGCGACCGATCTGATGAGCGCGCGCGCCGTGCGCTCGCTCGAGGTCGACAACGGCCACGTCAAGCTCGAGCTGGATCTCGGCTTTCCCTGTGGCGGCTACGGCCAGCAGCTGGCCGAACGTATCCGGTCTATGCTGGAAGCCGTCGCCGGCGTCGAGCGCGCCGACGTGACGGTTGGCTTCACCGTAGCGGCGCGCGCGGTCCAGCCCTCGCTCAAGCGCGTGGAAAGCGTGCGCAATATCATCGCCGTGGCCTCGGCCAAGGGCGGCGTGGGCAAGTCAACGGTTGCAGCCAATCTGGCGCTCGCACTCAAGGCAGACGGCGCCAAAGTCGGTCTGCTGGATGCGGATATCTACGGCCCGAGCCAGCCCCGACTGATGGGCATCGAGGCCCGTGCCAAGGCTGCCGACGGCAAGACCCTGCTGCCAATGGTCGCCCACGGCCTGCAGACCATGTCGATCGGCTACCTGATCGACAAGGACTCACCGGCCATTCTGCGTGGTCCGATGGTCACCTCTGCCCTGCAGCAGATGCTGTTCCAGACCGCCTGGGACGACCTGGACTACCTGATCATCGACCTGCCGCCGGGCACCGGCGATATTCAGCTCACGCTGGCGCAGAAGGTCCCAGTCTCGGGCGCGGTGGTGGTCACTACGCCACAGGATCTGGCGTTGATCGATGCGCGCAAGGGCGTCGAGATGTTCAAGAAGGTCAACGTGCCGGTGCTCGGCATCGTCGAAAACATGAGCACGCATATCTGCTCCAAGTGTGGCAACGAGGAAGCGATATTCGGGGCTCACGGCGGCCAGAAACTCGCCGACGAATACGGTGTGGACCTGCTGGGCGAACTGCCGCTGGATATCTCGATCCGCAAATATGCCGATGCCGGCACGCCGACAGTCGTGGCCGAGCCTGACAGCCTGATTGCCGCGGCCTATTTCGATATGGCCCGCAACACCGGGGCACGCCTGGTTCGTCAGAAGAAGGATTACGCCAGCAAGTTCCCGAATATCAAGGTTGAAAGTACCTAGCCAACACTTCTGGTCCGTAAATGAACGCGAGTGGAAGACAAACCGAAGAACTGTATCCGCGGATAAACGCAGATAAACACAGATGCAAGACATCAAGCGGTGCTGATGCCTGTCGGTTCAGCAGGTAGCAGCAATGCCAGCGACTGCTGCGACAAACCAACGCCGGCCTTCTCAGCCGGCGTTTCTCATCTGCGTTCTTTGCGTCGATCTGCTGATCACTATGTTAGCTACGCTGGTGGGCGCACATCGGCGGACTAACGCGGACTAACGCGGACTAACGCGGACTAACGCGGACTTGGCGCCCACAACGGCAGCTCAACGTGGGTCTGCTTCACCGGCTATTGTTTTCAGGAAGGTGGTGCGCTCGTTTAATGCCTGGGCCTTGCAGGTGCGGCTGAACGTATTGACCCATGCATGGGTCCCGCCTTGCTGCCCACCTTCCAGGGCGCAATTTTCCTTGACGAAAACGAGCCATGCCCGCTGTGATCTGCGGAGCTGCTCACGCTCTTTGCGCGGGTCATCTTCGCCGTATGCCGGCAGCGCGGCCAGCGCCTTGGCATAGACATCGTTGATCGTGCCATCAAGGCGCTCCAGACCGGCGACCTGGCAGCGATCCTGTTGTGCATGGGTGGTGGCGGCCGACCAACAGGCGCTGTCGGCCGCCACGCTGGTCCCGGCCGCACAGACGCCCACTCCGATAAGCAGTGCCGTGCCGATCCGGCGGATGGATCGTCTTCCTGCCTTCGCCTAGATCTGGCGTGCCTCGTCGGCGATGTCGATCACGATCTTGCCGACCGCGGCACCCGCTTCCAGATGGCCGTGGGCGGCAGCGATATCGTCGAGATTGAAGCGCCGCTCATCGAGCAGCGGCTTGAGCTGATCGTTGGCGGCCAGTGCTGCCGCCTTGGTGAGGATCTCGCCGTGGTGCTGCGGGTGCGTGCCGTTGAGCATGCTGGTGAGCATGAAGATGGTGTGCATCGTCAGGCTCTTGACATGCATTGGGGTGAGGTCGGCCTCGTACTGCGACACAATGGTCGCAACCTGGCCGTTGACGCGCGCGGCCTCGAACGACTTGGCGATATCCGAGCCGCCGGTGGCATCGAAGACCACGTCGAAGCCGCGCCCGTTGGTGAGTCGCTCGACATAGTCGGCCACGGATTCGTCGTTGTAGTTGATCGTCTCGTCGGCGCCCATGCGCGTCGCAATATCGGCTTTCTGCGCGGATGAGACGGTGGTGGCCACGCGTGCGCCCTGGGCCTTGGCGATCTGGATGGCGATATGGCCCACGCCGCCCGCGCCGCCGTGAATGAGCACGTGATCGCCGGGCGTGACCCGACAGCGATCGACCAGCGCTTCCCACGCGGTGATGGTGACCAGCGGCAGCGCAGCGGTCTCACGCCAGTCGAGCGCGGCGGGTTTGGTCGCCATGAAGGCCGCGTCCACTGCAATGAACTCGCCGTAGGCGCCGCCGTGGCCCTTGACGCCGCCCGCGCAGCCGTAGACCGCGTCGCCTTCAGCAAAGCGGCTCACGCCTTCGCCGAGCGCTTCGACTACGCCGGCCACATCACAGCCGAGCACGCCGGGCAGGGCCGGGGCGATCGGCGGGCCGGCGGCGCGTAGTTTGGTATCGACCGGGTTAACGCTGGAGGCGATCTGGCGCACCAGGATCTGGCCCGGGCCGGGCGTCGGCGTATCGATATCGGCGGCCTCGAAGACATCGGGGGTACCGAATTCGCGAATCAGTTGAACGTGCATGGACATGACTCTGGGTTTGAGATTCGCCCTACGATACGACGCCAGGCCGATCAGCGTCATCCGCAATGGCTGTGCCGGACTGCCACAAGCCAGTAAACTGCGCCGCTGAACACGCTGGGGATTTCAGACGATGAGCATCAAAGCCGACAAGTGGATCCGCCGGATGGCCGAAAGCGACGGCATGATCGAGCCATTCGAGCCGGGCCAGATCAAGGAACGCGACGGCGAGCGGATCATTTCCTACGGCGTGTCGAGCTACGGCTACGACGTGCGTTGTTCGCCCCACTTCAAGCTGTTCACCAATATCAATACATCGATGGTGGATCCGAAGGCATTCGATCCGAAAAGCTTCGTGGATTTCGAGGGCGACGTCTGCATCATCCCGCCGAACTCGTTTGCGCTGGCGTCCACGGTCGAGTATTTCCGTATTCCGCGTAACGTGCTCACGATTTGTCTCGGCAAATCGACCTATGCGCGTTGCGGCATCATCGTCAACGTCACGCCGCTTGAGCCGGAATGGGAAGGCCATGTGACCCTGGAGTTTTCCAATACCACGCCGCTGCCGGCCAAGATCTACGCCAACGAGGGCGTGGCCCAGATGCTGTTTCTGGAATCCGACGAGGTCTGCGAGACGTCATACGCCGATCGCGGCGGCAAGTACCAGGGCCAGCGCGGCGTCACACTGCCGCGAACTTGATGGGAGCAGGCCCGACATGACATCGCAAGCCGCCCGACGAGACGTATCCGAGCAGGTCAGGATTCTGGCCGAAGAGCTCAAGCGCCACCGCAAGGCTCATGATCTGTCGCTGGAGAAGCTCAGCGCAAGATCGGGCGTCAGCCGATCAATGATCTCCAAGATCGAGCGCGCGGAAACGGTGCCGTCGACGGGGACGCTGTCACATCTGGCGGAAGCGCTTGGCACGACGTTCTCGCAGCTGATGGCGCAACCTATCGAACGCGAATTCGTGGTCATTCCCGCCGCTCGGCAGCCGGTCTTACGAGACGAATTATCAGGTTATACGCGCCGTTGTATCTCTCCGGTATTGCCGGGGCGCGGGATCGACTGGGTCCTCAATACTCTGCCGCCATCGGGTACGACCGGAGAGTTCGTGGCGCATCGCCGCGGCGTCGAAGAGTACATCTATGTAGTGAGCGGGCAACTCAAGGCGAGCGTAGGTGATCGCAGCGCTGTTCTGGACGCGCACGACGCGCTCTATTTCGAGGCCGACGAGTCACATGTGTTCACAAATGTCGGCGACGGTGTCTGTGAATATTTTTTGATCATCAACAGCGACCGCGCGCGTTAAGAGCAAAGCCAGATTCTCGTTAAATGGAATAAAATCCATTATAGTGTCGACCTGTTTTCTACAAATGGAACTGTCGATGACTAATCTGACCACTGTACTGAGCCACGATGCGCCCGCGCCAGTCGGCCCGTATTCCCAGGCCATTGCCGGCCAGGGATTGGTATTCGTGGCCGGTCAATTGCCGATGGATATGGACGGTCAGATGCCCGACGGCATCGACGCACAGACACGCCAGTCGCTGGCAAACGTGTCTGCGGTACTTGCTGCGGCCGGGTCATCGCTCGGGCAGGTCGCCAAGACCACCGTGTATCTTGCCGATATGGAAGACTTCGCTGGCATGAACGCTATTTATGCAGACGTGTTCGGTCAGTCGCTGCCGGCCCGCAGCGCATTCCAGGTGGCGCGGTTGCCGCGGGATGCCCGGGTCGAGATTGAATGCATTGCCTTCAGTTGAGCCTGAACCCATTGGAGTACGCATCATGACCGATTGGCAAGGCGGCGAGCTGCTGCATATCCATATCGCCCCGGCGGCCGCCCATGAAATGGAGGCGGTCGATGAAGCCGAACTGGTAGCAGGGCGCGGTATCGTTGGGGACCGGTATTTTCTTGGTACGGGGACTTACTCACCCAAGCCCGATATCCGGGAAGTGACCCTGATCGAGATCGAGACAATCGACGCTCTGGCGGCGAACGACCCGCCCCTGCAGGACGGCCCGATTGTGCTTGATCCGAGTGATCATCGTCGCAACCTCACCACGCGGGGCGTGCCGTTGAATCATCTGGTGGGCAAGCGTTTCCGTGTCGGCGACACCATTCTGCGTGGGGGGCGGCTGAATTTCCCTTGCAAGTATCTCGAGGAACTGCTGGGCGAGCCGGTCTATCTGCCGCTCTACAACAGGTCGGGGCTGAATTGCACGATCGAGACCGGCGGCGTGATACATCCCGGTGACGTGATCTCGCCGCTGGACGACTGATCTCATGTCAGCTCGCATCATCATGAAGCTTACGGTCATCGACCGCGTCGAGGACTGCGCCGGCGTGCTGCTGCTGTCGCTGCGACACCACCGGAAACCCTTGCTGCCGGCGTGGCGGGGCGGGGCGCACGTGGACATCCACCTGCCCGACGGCAAGGTGCGCCAGTATTCGTTATGTGGCGATCCGTGCTCTCGCGAGACCTACCAGGTTGCGATTCAGCGCGAGACGACGGGGCGCGGAGGCTCGAACTGGATTCATGACCAGGTTGGAGCCGGTGACACTGTCCATGTTAGTGCTCCACGCACGAACTTCTCGCTCGATGATGGGGCAGAGCGACACGTGTTCATCGCCGGCGGTATCGGTGTGACGCCGCTGCTCGCGATGGCGCGCGAGGCCCGGACAAATGGACAGGACTTCGTTTTCCACTACTGTGCAAGACGTCGCGCGGACGCGCCGTTGCTGGCATCGCTTGCGTCGGTCTGTGCTGATCGGCTGGTCACTCACTTCTCAGATGAACAGCGGCTCGATATCGATGCGATGTTCGCGGACCTAGATGCCGCGGAAGGCACTCATATCTATGGCTGCGGCCCCGCCCGCCTGACCGATGCCATACGCCGGGTGGCCAGGGTCGAGGGCTGGCCGGAAGAGCGCGTGCATTTCGAAGTGTTCCAGCCGGCGCTGGACGATGATTTCAAACCCGAACCGTTTGAAATCATCGTCGCTTCCACCGGTCAACGCGTGACCGTACCGGCCGATCAGAGCGCGCTGAGCATATTGCGCGAACAAGGCTATTCCATGCCGTCGTCCTGTGAGTTGGGCGTTTGCGGTGCTTGTATCTGTGGCTATACCGATGGCCAGGTGATCCATCGCGACAGCGTGCTCAGTCTGGCTGATCGCCAAGCTCGCATGACGCCGTGTATTTCTCGCGCTCGTAACAGCGTAACGCTCGATATCTGAACAGCTGGTATAACTTTTGCTTCCGTTTTAGTGGAAATTTTCCATTAAAGTAGAGGCGAAAGATGGCGAGCATAGTGGGTTCCTCGGATCGATTCCACGAGCAGGCATATCCGCGCGACACGCTGACTGCTGCCCAGCGGCGCAGGATCATCATGTCAAGCGTGATTGGTACCACCGTCGAGTGGTACGACTTCCTCATCTATGGGACGGCCGCAGCGCTCGTCTTCAATCGCCTGTTCTTTCCGAGCTTCGATCCTACTGTCGGTACGATCGCAGCGTTCGGCTCCTACGCGCTCGGTTTCATCGCACGCCCGCTGGGCGGAATCGTGTTCGGGCACTTCGGTGATCGGGTTGGGCGCAAGTCGATGCTGTCGCTGACCATTATCTTGATGGGGCTGGGAACGTTCCTGATAGGTTGTCTGCCGACCTACGATCAGGTCGGTGTCTGGGCACCGATCATGCTGATTGCGCTGCGCCTGATTCAGGGCCTGGGCATCGGCGGCGAATGGGGTGGGGCCGTTCTGATGGTCGTGGAAAGCGTGGATCCTCGCCGACGCGGATTCTACGGCGCTGTCGTCCAGGTCGGTTATTCACTCGGCGTCATTGCCTCAATCGGCGCTTTCGCCCTGGCCACCACATTGCCCGATGATCAATTTCTCAGTTGGGGTTGGCGCGTGCCGTTTCTGGCCAGTGCCCTGCTCGTAGTGGTCGGGCTGTTCATTCGCCTGCGACTGCATGAAACGCCCGCGTTCAAGCAGGTCAAGCAATCCAACGCCGTCGCTCGATTGCCGGTGCTGGAAATACTCTCCCAGCATCCGCGTACCTTCCTCACCGCGGTTGGGTTGAAAGTATCGGAAATCGCTTATGTCAGCATCATCACGGTATTCTCGATTGCCTATGTCACGGGTGAACTCGGGCTAGCGCGCAGCGTGATCCTCAATGGCATCCTGATTGCGGCGTTAATCGAGCTGTTCACGATTCCGTTTTTCGGTTGGCTATCCGATCGCTATGGTCGCAAACCGTTGTTCGTATTCGCCTGCCTGTTTTCCATCGTCTACGCGTTTCCGATGTTCTGGCTGTTTGAAACCCACAATACCGCCGTGATCGCAGTCACTGTAGCGATCGCGCTGAGTTTCGGCCAAGGCATCATGTTTGGTACCGGAGCGGCGTGGATGTCGGAACTATTCGAAGCACGCCTGCGCTACAGCGGCGCATCGCTCGGGTTTCAGGTAGGCGCGGCCATCAGTGGCGGATTCACACCCATCATTGCGGCGTCGTTGCTGGCCTGGAGTGGCGCAACGTGGCCGATATCGCTATATCTGATTGCGATCGCGCTAGTGACCCTGACAGCCGCTATTTATGCGCCGGAAACCGCAGGCAAGGAGATTGACTGATTTGCGAAAACCTTTCGGGTGGCTGCAGGCATCCCCGCGATGGGGTTTCCCAAAGGAATACAGAGACGTTTTTTATCCTGTGGTCGTCCTCGCGGTTTCATGCCGCGAGGACGACAGACGTTAGATGAACGGGATCAGCGCTCCAGCGATGTCAGGTTCATCTGAAACGTGCCGTCTTCGCCCTTCTGCTGTTCGACGCGTACCGGAATCCAGTCCGCGTTGCGGGCCAGCCAGAATGTGAGTCGCTTGTTGTCGCCGACACGATCCACGCGCAGCGTATCGAAGCGTCCGCCGGGCGTCTCGATCGTGCCACCGTCGGTGACGCGCAGGCGATAGGTCTTGAGTTCGTCCTCGTCGACCATCGGAAATTCCGCTTCGCCGAGGGAGTCGGGATTATCGGCCTCGGCGACCCACTGGCGCGCCGCGATCTGGATCGACAGGGGATCCAGCGCCTTGGCGCCGAGTTCGAGCGCGGCGGTCTTGCCGGCCTCGCTGGCATAGGCCACCTGATGCGCTGACCAGTCGAAGTCCAGCGTGTAGCTTTTCTTTGCCTTGCCTTGGATATGATGAGCAAAACGACGTGGCTGAATCACGCCGTCCTCGATACAGAATCGGCTCTCGTCGGTCACATCGCCGAAAAACAGCCGCACCAGCGCATTGGGATTGGCCCGGCCGCTATAGACATGGCATCCCTGGCGTTCGCCGGGGGCCAGACGAAAGGTCGTGGTGCCCAGCGCTAGCTTGCCGCGGTGGACATCGAAATTCGCTGTAAACGGATCCGTGACGGCCGCGTGACCCACGCCGCTCGTTATCAGCAAACCAAGCAAAACGCCGGTAACCGCGCCGGCTCGACCCCGCCGGTCGCGGGTCGTCATTGGCCGTATTTCAGTGGACCGGTAGATCGTCGTAGTTCTCATACGGGCAATGCTCCTGAAGCTGTCCGTCGCGCCATACCCGGCCATCGCACAATGACACGCGCCCGTCGACGAGCTCGGCCAGCGCCAGCGGGTAGATCTGTTGCTCGACGCGGGTCATCAGGCGTTCGGCGAGTAGCGTCGGCGTGTCGTCGGGTTCCACCGCGATGCTGCCCTGGCGTATGAGCGGCCCACCGTCCAGATCCGGAGTCACGAAATGCACGCTGGCACCGTGATGGTCGTCGCCGTGTGTGAGCACGCGGATATGCGTGTCCAGGCCCTTGTAGCGTGGCAGCAGCGATGGATGAATATTAACGAGCCTGTCGGCAAACCGCTGTACGAAGGCTGAACTGAGAATCCGCATATAACCGGCCAGCACCACCCAGTCGGGCGCGGCGGCAGCGATGCGTGATGCCAGCGCCTGATCAAACGCCGGCCGACCAGCGAACGCCTTGGGATCGAGCGCGGCACAGGCCAGGCCCGCCAGGCGTGCGGTCCGCAGCCCGGGGGCATTCATGCGATTGCTCACCACCAGCGCGATATGGGCGTTGAGCTGGCCGTCGTCAATCGCCTGGATGATCGCTTCCAGATTGCGCCCGCGCCCGGAAATGACGACAACCAGACGCGCTGGCCCTGCCGGTTGGTCTGTGCGGTCGATCAAACCAGCCGGACGGCGTCGCCCGGCTCCGAGCGGGCATGAACACGACCGATCTCGAACACGCGCTCGCCCGCCGCGGTCAGCACATCGATTGATTCTGCGACCCGATCAGCCGGTACGACCACGCAAAAGCCGATGCCACAGTTGAAGGTGCGATCCATTTCGGCGGTGCTGACGTTGCCGGCATCGGCCAGCCAGTCGAACACGGCCGGGCGCTGCCAGCCACTGCGCTCAATAGTCGCGGCCAGATGTTCGGGTACCACGCGGGCGAAGTTCTCGGCCAGGCCGCCGCCGGTCACATGGGCCATGCCGTGCACGTCGACGCGTTCAAGCAATGTGCGAATGGCCTGTACATAGATACGCGTGGGTGCGAGCAGGGCATCGCCAAGACTATGCTCGCCGAGTCGCGTATCCAGCGTCGCACCGGCAACGTCGAGTATTCGCCGCACCAGCGAATAGCCGTTGGCGTGCGGGCCGGATGAGGCCAGGCCCAGCACCACGTCGCCGTCGGCCATGTGACTGCCGTCGATACGCTTGTCGTATTCCACTACGCCGACACAGAAGCCGGCCAGATCAAAATCGCCGGCGCTGTACATGCCCGGCATTTCTGCGGTCTCGCCGCCGATCAGCGCAGCGCCTGCCTGGCGACAGCCTTCGGCAATGCTCTTGATCACCGGCGCGGCTACGCCAGCGTCGAGCTGAGCAGTGGCGTAGTAATCGAGAAAGAACAGCGGTTCGGCGCCGGTGACGAGTACGTCGTTCACGCACATTGCGACCAGGTCGATGCCGATACCGTCGTAGCGGGCGGCGTCAATGGCCAGGCGCAGCTTGGTGCCCACGCCATCCGTGCCCGACACCAGCACCGGGCGACGATAGCGATCGACCGGCAGTTCGAACAGGCCGCCAAAGCCGCCCAGGCCGCCAATGACTTCAGGGCGGCGGGTGGCCTCGACTGGGCCACGAATCTCGTCGACGAGGCGGTTGCCGGCATCGATATCCACGCCGGCATCGGCATAGGTCAGGGAAGGGCGTTCGCTCACGGCAGCGTGCTCGCATTGGGAAAAGGGCGTCCGGTCAGGCCCACGGGGAGCCGATTGCCCGGACATCGCATGCTATTGTAACGATCTGTGGGGCTCTCCGGTATGCCGCCACTCTTTTGATCGAGTGATCGAGGTTCCTGTGACAGAAGCTTCACCGCGCAGCGCCGGCACGCCGGCGCAAGACACGCGTTCGCCGGGCGCCGCATCCGCATCGTCCACGGCGTGTTCAAACGCCGATGCACGCACGCCCAACGCGAATGCATCGCGCGCACACAGTGGTGTCAGCCGACGCAATCTGCTGCTGGTTGCGCTCGCCGGATTCGTGCTTGCGCTGTGGCTGCTGGGCTCGGTGCTCACGCCGTTTCTGATCGGCGCAGGTCTGGCTTATGTCTGCGACCCACTGGTCGACCGCCTGGAGAAATTCGGGCTGTCGCGCACTGGCGGCGTTATCGTGGTGTTCGCGGTGGTCGTGCTGGTCAGCGCGCTGATGACCCTGCTCCTCTTGCCGCTGCTCCAGCAACAGATCAATACGCTGATCCAGAGCCTGCCGCGCTATGCGGACTGGATACAGCGCACCGTCGCTCCGTATCTGGGCAGCATGTCGCCATCCGGGCAGCCGTTCGATATCGAGTCGATCAAGTCACTGATTGCCGAGAACTGGGGCACCGCCGGCGGCGTGGCCTCGACCGTGGCCAAGAAAGCGTTTTCCTCGGGTACCGCGCTCATGGCCATGGTCATGAACGTGTTGTTGATCCCGGTGATCATGTTTTATCTGTTGCGCGACTGGGATCACATGGTGGCCTGGATCCGTTCGCAGTTGCCGCGCCGCTATGTCGGCACGGTGACCGAGCTTGCCAAGGAAACCGACCAGGTGCTGGGCGATTTCATCCGTGGCCAGGCGCTGGTGATGACCGTGCTCGGCACTATTTATATCGTCGGTCTCTGGATGGCCGGGCTGGATCTGGCGCTGGTTATCGGCCTGGGTGCCGGCTTGATCAGCTTCGTGCCCTATGTGGGCGTGATCAGCGGGTTGCTGCTGTCGACGATTGCCATGCTGGTACAGACCGGTGATCCGTTTCAGCTCATCTGGGTGTTTCTGGTGTTTGGTCTCGGCCAGGTCATGGAGCAGGTGGTGCTCCAGCCGCTGCTGCTGGGCGATGCGATCGGACTGCACCCGGTATGGGTGATTTTTGCGGTGCTGGCAGGCGGTCAGCTGTTCGGCTTCGTGGGCGTACTTATTGCGTTGCCGGTCGCCGCCGCGATCGCCGTGCTGGTGCGCTTCGGTGGCCGGCGCTGGCGCTCCAGCCGACTTTATCTTGATCACTAGAGCCTAGCGATGGCAGTCCAGATGGTCCTTGGTGTTCAGCTGCCGCAGAGCGCGACGCTCGATGCCTATGTGGGCGAGTGCAACGCCCACGTCAAAGCCTCCGTGTGTGAACTTGTGGCGGGGCGCAGCGAGCGGCTGTTCGTCTACGGGCCGGGGTCTACCGGCAAGAGCCATCTGCTCCAGGCCGCCTGTCGGGCCATCGGCGATGCCGGCCAGCGAAGCGTCTATCTGCCGTTGATACAGGTCGGCGGTCAGGCCACGTCGCTGTTGACCGGGCTGCAGGATATGGACTGTGTCTGTGTCGACGATATCAGTGCGATTGCCGGTAACCGGGAGGCCGAGATCGCGTTGCTGTCGCTTAGCGACGGCCTGCGCGCACGGGGCGCGCGCTTGCTGGCCGCCGATGCCAACCTGCCTCGCGATATCGGTCTGAGCCTGCCGGATCTGGCCAGCCGTCTGGCCTGGGGCGGTGCTATCGCCACAGCCGAACTGGACACGCCCGACAAACTGGCGCTGCTCACGCGCCGGGCCGCGCAGCGGGGCATGGATCTGCCCGAGGGCACGGCGCGCTGGCTGCTTCGCCACGGCGACGCCGACGTGCCGGCCCTCATGCGCGTGCTTGATACGCTCGACCACGCATCGCTTGCCGCACATCGGCGCCTGACGGTGCCGTTCGTCAAGCAGACGCTGGTGGAAGCCGGTACAGGCTGACGGCGCGTCGAGCACTCTCCTGACCGCGGCGGCGCAAACACGACAGCCGCTGCGGTCGGAGATCACCGCGCGGGCTCATCCAGCAGGCCGTGCCGGGCATCCGGGTCAGGCCAGAGTTTGTCTGATCAGGTCTCGGCGGGCTGCTCGCGCGCGTCCCACTTGGAAAACACCACCGTGCCCACGAACAGCGCGATACTGGCGACCAGGCAGATATCCACGCCGAGCGCGCGATTGCCGGCGATATACTCGACCATGGCGAAAGCCATATAGAACAGCGCCATCATCGACGCCCAGGCCGCGGTATAGATTCGAGCGCGCAGCAGCCCGTTGAGCGAAATCAGCAGCGGCAGGACGAACACCGCGGACAGCACCAGCTGGCCGCGATCGGTGCCCGAGATCACCGCGATGGCGCCGATCAGGCCGAGGTTGCCGGCCACGGCCAGGCAGAGTGCATAACGCGAGCGTCTCATTCCGGCGCCCCAAGCTTGAGGGCGGTGCGGGCCACGCGTTCACCCAGATTGCGGGCCAGCCTTTTCTCGACGTCGGTCAGAGCGTTATCGCCCAAGGTGCCGGACACGTGACTGGCCCCGTAGGGGGTGCCGCCCGAGGTCGTCTCTGCAAGCAGGTCGTCCGCGGTATAGGTCAGGCCGAGCACGATCATGCCGTGATGCAGTAGTGGCAACATCATGCTGGTCAGCGTTGTCTCCTGGCCGCCGTGGTGGCTTCCGGTCGACGTGAACACCGCGCCCGGCTTGCCCGCGAGCGTGCCGGACAGCCACTGGCCCGAGAGGGTGTCGATGAAGTATTTCAGCGGTGCCGCCATATTGCCGAAGCGGGTTGGTGAGCCGATGATCAGGCCGGCGCAGTCTTCCAGATCGTCGTGGGTGACATAGGGCGGCCCGCTTTCGGGGGCTTCCGGTTCGCTCGCTTCGTTGGTGGGCGATACCGTAGGCACGGTGCGTACGCGGGCCTGCATCGGCGATATGCGTGCGACGCCGCGTGCCACTTCATTGGCCAGCTTCGCGGTCGCGCCGTTGCGACTGTAATACAGCACGAGGATCTCGTTGTTCATCGTTGGGTCTCGGACAGCGGGTTCTTGCAGCGATCAGACATCGGCAGGCGGGGCGTCCACCAGTTCGAATACGCGCTCGGGCGGTCTGGCGATGACGGCTCGTTCGTCGACCTCCAGCACCGGTCGCTGCATCAGGCCTGGTTCTACGGTGAGAATCTCAACGACCCGGTTGCGATCCAGCGGCGGTTCGTCGGCGTCTACCCACTGGGCCGCGTCAGGATCTCCGCGCCGAACCAGGGTATCGGGCTCAACGTCCAGACGATCAAGCAGTTGATCGAGCTCTGCCGCGCCCAGGGGCTGTGCGCGATAATCAACGAGAGTCGGCTCGTGCCCGGCCTGTTCGAGCAGGTGCCGTGCCTCACGGCACTTGGCGCAATCGGCGTTGTAATAGAGACGCATGGTATATCCGTAGTCGTTCAGCGCGTCATCCTGACGTTGGCGTCGGTCGCACGCAACTTGAACGGAGTGCAGCAGAACGCGTCAACGCGTGTACCAGCGCGCGCGTAGTGCCGTCTCGACCCGTGCCGGGTACCAGTACTGTCCCAGGCTGCCGTTATAGCGCGCCAGCGCCCGGGTGAGATTACCGTGCTCGATATCCAGGTAGTAGGCGAGGATCGTGCAGCCATAGCGCAGGTTCGTGCGCATATCGAACAGATTGTCATCGGGTCGGCCGATCTCGTCGATCCAGAACGGCATGATCTGCATCAGCCCGAGGGCGCCTGCCGACGAGATGGCAAAACGCTGAAAGCGTGATTCAACCTGGATGAGAGAGAGTACGATCTGCGGGTCGAGGCCGGCGTGCGTGGCCTCGGCGTGTACGGTCTTGAGCAGGGCCAGCCGGCGGCCGACGTCGGGCATGAGCGAGGCCAGGCGCGTGGACATGTCCAGCAACCAGACCTCGGCCTCGAAGCGGTTCGAGAAGCTCGCCGAGTCGTGAACGGCGTTCATCAGCGCCTGCCGTAGCGCCGGGTCGACGGTTGTCGGCGCGGCCGCGGCGGCGTAAACGCGTGGCGACAACACCATGGCCAGCCCCACCAGCAGGACCGCGAGCCCCGCGAAGGCCGCTTTCACTCGCATGGATGCCGCGCCTGTCGCCGTATATGCAACGGCAACAGGCGCTAGCCCGTATCGCCGGCTCTGAGGATATCCAGGATAGCCGGCATGCTGTGCTCGATGTTGCGCGACTCCCTGTCACGGCGGCCCTTGTATTCGAGGGTGCCGGCTTCCAGGCCACGATCGGAAATGACGATACGGTGCGGAATGCCGATCAGCTCGGCGTCGGCGAACATGGGCCCGGGGCGCAGGCCGCGATCATCAAACGCGACGTCGATACCGGCCGCCCGGCATTCGGTATAGAGCGCGGCACAGGCCTCGCGCACGGCCTCGGACTTGTCTGCCTTGATCGGGATGATGACCAGCTCGAACGGTGCGATCGACATCGGCCAGCAGATGCCGGCATCGTCGTGGCACTGCTCGATCGCGGCCGCCACAATGCGCGATACGCCGAAGCCGTAGCAGCCCATCTGCGGGGTGACGGCCTTGCCGTTCTCGTCGAGCACACTCAGTTCCAGGGCGGCGCTGTACTTGTCGCCCAGTTGGAAGACATGACCGACCTCGATACCGCGCAATAGCTCCAGCGGCGAGCCGTCCGGGCTGGTATCACCGGCTACCACGTTACGCAGATCGGCAAACTGCGGCTCGATGCTGTCGCGGCCCCAGTTGAAGTTCAGGAAATGCGCGCCGTCGTAGTTGGCACCCACCGCCATGTCGGCCACGTTGGCCAGCGCATAGTCGGCAATCACCGGAATAGTGATGTTGACCGGGCCCAGCGAGCCCGGGCCGGCGCCGAAATGCGCGCGTATGGTCGGTTCCTCGGCAAAGGTCAGCGGCGAGGCGACGCCGTCCAGATTCTCGGCCTTGATCTCGTTGAGGCTGTGATCGCCGCGCAGCATGAGCAGCACGGGCTTGTCGTCGTCGCCCATGACCACAATCGCCTTGGCCGTGGTCTGCGGCTTGAGATCCAGCGCGGTACACAGATCGGCGATGGTGGCGACGCCCTGGGTGGCGACTTTCTTGAGCTCGCCGCCGGGCGCGCCACGATCGCCGGTCGGTCTGTGCGTGGTTGCGGCTTCGGTATTGGCGGCATAGCGACCGTCGGCCGACACCGCCAGCTCGTCCTCGCCGGAGCCGGCCAGCACATGGAACTCCTCGGACCGGGCACCACCGATGGCACCCGAGTCGGCTGCCACCACGCGATAGTCGAGACCGATACGATCCAGAATCGCGGTATAGGCATCGCGCATGACGTGATATTCGCGATCCAGATCGGCCTCGGTCATATGGAAAGAGTAGGCGTCCTTCATGATGAACTCGCGTGCGCGCATCAAGCCAAAGCGCGGCCGGATCTCGTCACGGAACTTGGTCTGGATCTGATAGAAGTTCACCGGCAGCTGCTTGTAGCTGCTGATATCGCGTTTGACGAAGTCGGTGATCACTTCCTCGTGCGTGGGGCCAAAGCAGTATTCGCGTTCGGCGCGGTCGGTCATGCGCAGCATGAGCGGGCCCATCTGCTCCCAGCGGCCGGACTGGCGCCACAGGTCAGCGGGCTGCACCGCAGGCATCAGCACTTCCAGTGCGCCCGCGGCGTCCATCTCCTCGCGCACGATGGCCTCTACGCGCTTGAGCACGCGCATGCCCAGTGGACTCCAGGTATACAGCCCGGCGCCGAGCTTTCGGATCATGCCCGCGCGGAGCATGAGCTGATGCGAGACGATCTCGGCGTCGGCCGGGGTCTCTTTGGTCGTGGACAGGGCGAAGGCGGATAGACGCATGGGCAGGGTCGGCCGTTGAAAGGAGCGAGTAAGGGCGTGATTCTACAAAAAAGCGGCGGATGGACCGAAAATCGATCGACCAGTGCCTGGCCGATCGGCGCTAATCCATGATGGTGAGCTGGCGCTCGGCCATGGTCTCGCCTTCGCGTTGCCAGGCGCGCATCTCGAGCACGCCCTTAATGTTGAGCGAGATGATCAGATACAGCGCATCCGGATAGCCCATGCCGTCGAGATCGTGAATCGAAGGCTCGGGCGGCGCGCTCGGATGCGAGTGATAGATCGCAAGCATCTCGCTGCCGGTCTCGCGTATCGCGCGCAGGGCTTCAATCTGTCCCGCCGGATCCATGTCGAAACGGCGCGCCGGGTCGGCGGCTATATTGGCCACCGGGTGCATATCGTGTGGCACGCCGTCGCGGGCGCTGACGAAACCGCAGACTTCGGCGTCGGGCTGCTTCTGGGCTTCGAACAGCAGCCGGGTGGCCAGGGTTCGGCTCATCTTGATGGCGTTCACGGCAAACAGGTCGAGTCTGGATACGGCCGCGCATCATAGCGCGATGCTTGCCGTGGGTGGGGACGGCGTCCGCGCGGCAGTTCAGCCATCGTTGATCAACCTCAACCGTCGCCGATATCTGCCTGCCAGCGCTTCGGGCTGACCGGGACCAGCTCGAAGTCGAGCAGGCGCCAGTCGCTGGCCTCGATATCGGCGCGCGCGGAATCGATACGGGCGACCAGGTCGTCGCCGCCGCAGTCGACGCTGGTAGGGCAGATCAGGGCGACGCCGGTGAGCAGGCGGCCTTCTTCGCGCAGACGAACACGCACGTTCGCGATCCAGTCGAGGCCCTCCAGATGCTCACGGATCTGACGGCCGAGAGGGTCCAGTTCGTGGCTGCCGATACGTCGCGGTACTTCGTCGATGAGATCGCACACGGCGGCGCGCAGATGTCGGCCCCCGTGCCAGAGAATATCAATCGCGATGAACAGGGTGGCAATGAAATCGGCCCACCACAGGCCAAGCCCGATGCCCACGATGCCCAGTGCGGCCGCGGCGCCGGCGCGCCAGCTCACCTGGCCCATTGTCGCGTCGGCAAACAGCCCCTTGTCGTGCAGTTCCACGGCCAGGCGCTGACGCGATCGTCCGGCGATCAGCGGCACAGCGGCGCTGTAGGCCAGTGCAACCAGTATCGGCCAGCCGGGCCAGTGGGCGAGCCCGTCGCTGTTCCAGAACAGCTCCAGCGCCGGGTGTTTGTCGGTGGTCAGGGCGTGCGCCGCCGCCCAGGCCAGGTACAGGCCCATACTGAACAGTGCGAGTGCTGCGCTCAGAAACGCGATGCTGCCGGCCCGATAGAAGCCGTATGGAAATCGCGGCGTCGGATCGAGCCGCTCGACACGGCAGGCGACGAGAAACGCCAGCGGCGGCAGCAGCGACCACAGGCTCTTGAGCCAGATTGCTGCAAGCGCTTCACTGCTGCCCAGCGCGGTATAGAGCACGCCGATCACGCTGATTCGCAGCGCCAGGACCAGCCATTCCTGGCGGCGGGCGTGGTTCAGGGTACGCCGTTTGCCCGTAGGCAGGCGACCGGGGCTACGCGGCTCGGGCCGGTTCATGCGCTGCGCATCGGGTGATCCGTCAAAGCGGACAGGAGCGGGGGCAAGCCTGTCTCAGGGGTAAATATGTATGCGTGCGCCGTCTTCGACCCGCGCCCAGAGATCGTCGATCGCGGCGTTGGACACAGCGATGCAGCCGTTGGTCCAGTCGCCGGAGCGGGGCCGGTCGTCGTAGCTGGGCTGGCCGTGGATCATGATCAGGTCGCCTGGGTCCTGACCGGCCGCATAGGCGGCGGCGATATCGTCGGCGTCCGGATACGACACATGAATCGAACGATGAAAGAGGCTGTCCGGATTGCGCCAGTCCAGGGTATAGGCGCCTTCCGGCGTTCGATTATCGCCTTGATGTTGCTTGGTGCCGAGCGGGCTTTTGCCGAGCGCGACCGGATACTGGCCGACGATCATCCCGTTGGAGTACATATACAGCACCCGTTCGGATTTGATCACCACCACCAGGTCGACGTCAGTCGCGTCGCCAGCAACGGTGGGTGGCGAACTGGCCTGGTCATCGAGGCTATCCATTGCGCCCGCCGATGCTGGAGCCAGGCCTGCTGCGACCAGCAAGGCGACGAGCCACGGAAAAAACAGAAATCGCTGCACAGACATATCGGTGTCACGGTCGGCAAACAGACTGGGGCGCGGCGAATCGTGCGCTGTCGCCGGTACGCCCGGCGTCGCCCGGCATGCCGGTCACCAATCGATGACACGACTGCCAGATCGCCGCGCCCGGGCGAGGGTGTATCCCCATACGGGTGCCAGGGCCTGTTGCCGTTTCGTACGAGACCGCGCCAAGGGCTGTTTTGCGGCAAGACGAGGCGCCAGCAAGCGCCGCGTACTCATTCTACGCCAGCGCGCTGCAACGCTGTATTGCCACAAAACAGCCCTTGTCCCGAAGGGTTGGGCCTCAAATCGCCTCATGCGGCGTTGCAAGTCTTGGCCGTGGCTCGCCACGATCGGCGACTCGCGCCTTGCCTGAGACGACTTGAGGACGCCAACGCGGCGCTCGCACGAAACGACAACAGGCCCTAGGATGCCACAACAGCTTGAGTACGACGTGTCGCCCGACGTCGGGCACCGGATCGTTATCGCTACCGCATTTTTTTTCAACGGAATACGACATGAGCACAACGCCGGTCACTATCATCAAGGGCGACGGTATCGGGCCCGATATCGTCGATGCTGCACTACGGATTCTGGACAAGATCGACCCGGGTCTGGATTACGAGGAAGTACGTGTCGGCCAGGCCGCGCTCGATGCGGGCGAGACGGACGTCATGCCCGAATCGGCCATCGAGTCTATAGAGCGCACGCGCCTGGTTCTCAAGGGCCCGGTCACCACGCCGTCGGGCAAGGGCTATCGTTCGGTCAACGTGGCCATGCGCAAGCGGTTCGATCTGTATGCGAATGTACGCCCGACGCTTTCCATGCCCGGTACCAAGTCGCGCTATGAGGGCCTGGATATCATCACCGTGCGCGAGAACACCGGTGGCATGTACTCGGGCCAGGGCCAGACCGTGTCCGAGGACGGCAATCGCGCCGAAGCGCTATCTGTAGTCACGCGTTCGGAATGCGAGCGTATTGTCCGCTTTGCCTTCGAGCTGGCCCGTGCGCGCGGGCGCAAGAAAGTCACGCTGGCGCACAAGGCCAACATCATGAAATCCACCTCGGGGCTGTTCCTGCAGATCGGGCGCGAGATCTCCGAGGAATATACCGACCTCGAGCACGATGAGATCATTGTCGACGCCTGTGCGATGAAGCTCGTGATGTACCCGGAGTCGTTTGATGTGATCGTCACCACCAATCTGTTCGGCGATATCCTGTCGGACCTGTGTGCCGGCCTGATCGGTGGCCTGGGCCTGGCGCCGGGTGCGAACATCGGCGATGACTGTGCGATGTTCGAGGCCGTGCACGGCAGCGCGCCGGATATTGCCGGCAAGGGCATTGCCAACCCGACGTCGGTGGTGCTGGCCTCGGCGCTCATGCTCGATCATATCGGCCAGCCCGAGAACGCCGGGCGTATCCGCAAGGCCATTCGTGCAGCGGTTGCCGAGCACGATCGCGTGACTCCCGATCTGGGCGGCGACGGCAGCACGGACAGTTTCACGGATGCCATCATCGAACGGTTGTAATACCGCTACCGACCAGGTGCCGGTGCCTATCGGTCAGACCTCGGAGCGCATGCTCCGGGGTCTTTTTTTGCGTGGCTATTCATTACAGGGACTTGAATCGCCCGCGCCGAACACCCGAGCCGTTGGGTTCAGCTATCGCCGATCGGCCCGGGGTGAGTCCACTGGGCGCCGGTCACACGGATATGGCCGCCCAGATCGTGCCAGTGCCGAGGCTCGGAGTAGCCTTCGTCGATGAACATGCGGGCGACCGTCTGGGCCTGATCGTAGCCATGCTCGAGTAGCAGCCAGCCGGCGTCTGCCAGCCAGAGCGGGGCCTGGCTGACGAGAATACGCAGATCGGCCAGGCCGTGATCGCCGGAAACCAGCGCGGCCTGTGGCTCACAGCCGAGCGCGGCAGCGGCGAGATGCGCGTCGTCGGCATCTATATAGGGCGGGTTGGACAAGATCGCGTCAAAGCGTTGTCCCGGTTTAAGTGCCTCGAACCATACGCCTTGGGCGAAGTCGACATGCGCAAGGCCCAGGCGTTGCGCGTTGGCGCGTGCGCAATCCAGCGCATCGGTGCTGGCGTCGGTTCCACTCATGCGCCAGGTCGGGCGTTCATGGGCCAGCGCCAGGGCAATGGCGCCACTGCCGGTGCCGAGATCCACGACCGCTATCGGCTGGCCGCCGGGCAGCGTCGCGAGTGCGGCCTCGACGAGTGTCTCGGTGTCCGGGCGGGGCACCAGCACCCGCGCATCGACCATCAGATCCAGGCTCCAGAAGCCGATATGGCCGGTCAGATACGCGACCGGCTCGCCGGTCCGCCGCCGGTCGACCAGCGCCTGGAGACGGTTGGCCGCGGTATCGGTGAGCGCGTCGCGCCCGTGGACAACAACCCAGGCGGTGCCCACGTCGAGCACATGCTCGAGCAGCAGGCGGGCGTCCAGCGCGGCCGACTCGCTGCTGTCGATCAGCTGCCGGGTGGCATCACGCAGCGCGGCGTCGACGCTTGTCACCGGTCGCGGATGATCAGGCCGCGCCCAGCTCGGCGAGCTGGTCGGCCTGGTATTCGCTGGTCAGCGCGTCGATGATCTCGTCGAGATTGCCGGCCATCACGTCGTCGAGCTTGTAGAGCGTGAGATTGATACGGTGATCGGTGAGCCGGCCCTGCGGAAAGTTGTAGGTGCGGATACGCTCCGAGCGATCGCCGCTGCCAACCAGCTTCTTGCGCGTGGCCGCCTGTTCGCTGGTCTGTTTGTCCTGTTCGGCGGTCAGCAGTTTGGTCTGCAGCAGGGCCATCGCCTTGGCGCGGTTCTTGTGCTGGGAGCGTTCCTGCTGGCATTCGACCACGACGCCGGTCGGGATATGGGTGATACGTATGGCCGAATCGGTCTTGTTGATATGCTGCCCGCCGGCGCCCTGGGCACGAAACGTATCCACGCGGATATCGTTGGCGCTGATATCGATTGCACCCACCTCGTCCTGCTCGGGCAGCACGGCCACGGTGCACGCCGAGGTATGAATCCGGCCCTGGGATTCGGTGGCCGGCACGCGCTGGACACGATGCGCACCGGACTCGAACTTGAGCTGCGAGAAGGCCCCGGCGCCAATGAGCCGCGAGATCACTTCCTTGTAGCCGCCGTGCTCGCCGCCCGACTCGGACAGGATCTCGACCTGCCATCCGCGTTTCTCGGCGTAGGTGGTATACATGCGCAGCAGGTCGCCTGCGAACAGCGCGGCCTCGTCGCCGCCGGTGCCGGCACGGATCTCCAGATAAAGATTGGCGTTGTCGTTGGGGTCCTTCGGGATCAGGTGCCGGCGCAGGGCAGCCTCGAGTGCGTCCACACGTTCCTGTGCGCCGTCGAGCTCCATCTCTGCCATCTCGCGCAGTTCGGCCTCGTCGGCGTTCTGCATGTCTTCCAGATCCGCGATCTCGGCGACCAGCTCGCGCCAGGCGCGATAGTCGGCGGACAGTTCCTCGAGCTGGGCGTATTCCTGCGACATACGCCGGAACTTGTCCTGATCGTTGATCACCTCCGGATCCGACAGCGAATGGGTCAGGTCCTCGTGGCGCTCGACCAGTTCATCGAGTTTGGCGCGCAGTGTGTCTTTCATAAGCTGTGGTCTGGGTCGTCGGTGTGATCGAAGGCGTCCTCGATCTGAAACAGGGTGCGTGCGCCGCTGAGCAGTTCCTGCTGCTGGGCACCACGCGCCTTGCGCAGGGTGGCGCTCGGGGCGTGCATGAGCTTGTTGGTCAGCGTGCGGCCGATGAACTCAAGCACATCGTCGACCGGCTCACCGCGGGCCAGTCGCTGGCGCGCCTTGTTGAGTACGTCGTCCTGTGAGGCCTGGGCACGCTGGCGCAGGATCTTGATCGTGTCGGTCGCCTGGCGGGAATCGAGCCAGTCGATATATTCCTCGATACGCGGGTCGAGCATGCCATCGGCCAGCTGAGCGGCCTGCTGGCGAGAAGCCTTGTTGTCGTCGATGACGCTCTGCAGATCATCCACGGAATATAGATAGATATCCTCGAGTTCGCCGGCCGCCGGGTCGATATCGCGCGGCACCGCGAGGTCGAGCACGAACATGGGCTTGCGCCGGCGCTGCTTGACCGCGGCCTTGAGCTGGGAGAAATGCACGAGATAGCCCGGCGCTGCGGTCGACGAGATCACCATGTCGGCCTCGGCCAGATGTGCGGGCACGTCAGCGAGTGCTATCGCATAGCCGTGGTAGCGCGTGGCCAGCGCCTGGGCACGGTCCAGGCTGCGATTGGCAAACACCATGCGCCGGACGCCGGTCTCGGCCAGATAACGGGCGGCCAGATCAATAGTCTCGCCGGCGCCGATGAACATGGCACAGGTCGTGCCCAGATCGGCAAAGATCTGGCGCGCCAGGCTGACGCCCGCATAGGCGACCGATACAGGGTTGGCGCCGATGTTGGTCTCGGTTCGAATCTGCTTGGCGACCGCAAAGCTGTGCTCGAACAGCCGCGTAAGCAGCGGGCCGGCGCCGCGCGCTGCGCGTGCCGAACGATAGGCCGTCTTCATCTGGCCGAGGATCTGCGGCTCGCCGAGAATCATCGAGTCGAGCCCGGCGGCTACCCGCAGGCTGTGGCGCACCGTATCCCGATCACGATAGACATAGAAATGCTTGGCCATGTCTGCGCTCGACAGCCCGCGCTGCGCGCACAGCCAGTCGCGCAGATGCGCATCGCCCGGCGCATCGGTGACCGCATACAACTCCGTACGATTGCAGGTCGACAGGATTGCGCCTTCCTCGACGTGCGGCAGGCGCAGGAAATCGTCGAGCGCGGAATTGAACTGCTCGGGCGGAAATGCGGCGGTCTCGCGCACGGAAAGCGGCGCGGTGTTGTGGTTCAGGCCCACGGTCAACAGCGTCATGGCGTCATTCTACAGGCTTGGCATGCCAGCCGGCCGGTTTGCATGGCGGGGTTGTCGATCGGCGCGGTATCATTTGTTCATGGGAAATTACGAAGAAAACAGGGTCTGCGACGCAGCGCCTTGCGTGGGCCGGCTTCGCGGCGCCGCCGGTGCTGCGTTGATCGGCCTTGTGCTGGCCGGCTGTGCCAGCCAGGGCGTGCCGGAGCAGGCCGCCGGCATGCGTATCGATGCCAGCGAAGTCCAGGCCCCGGCGGTGAGTCGCCGCGCTGCCTACGAGTACCACGTGCTTGCCGGCGAAATGGCCATCCAGCGTGATAATCGCGACGTGGCCGCTCGCGAATATGTGGCCGCACTGCAATATTCCAATGATGCGGAACTGGCCAGGCGCGCCACCAGAATCGCGTTGTACGCGGGCGATATGACGCTGGCCTATCGCGCAGCCAGCGCCTGGGCCGCAGCCGAGCCGGATTCTCTGGAGGCGCAGCGTACGGCCACGCGTCTGGCACTGACCAACGGCGATGCCGTAGGGCTCGACGTCTACGCGCCATCACTGGTGCGTGCAGCGGCCTCTTCCGATGCCGGCTATCGGCTGCTGGCCGACGTACTCAGCGGCGAGCCGGAGCAATCGAATCTGGCAGTCAGTGTGCTCAGCCGCATGGCGCAGGAAGATCGCAACAGTGCATCCGCCCAGTACGCGCTGGGGGTGCTGGCGCTGCGCTACAACCGAAACGAGATTGCCGAGCGCGCTGCAGCGCGTGCGCTGGCACTCGACCCGGACTGGAACGAGGCGGTGTTGTTGCAGGCCGGGGTGTGGATCCGCGGCGGTCAGGCTGATCGCGCACAGGCGCTTGTTGCCGGGCTGCCCGGCAATCGCGCCACGCGCGCTGAGTATCATATGGCGCTGGCGCGGCTCTTGGTCGAGGCTGATCAGGACGCGGCCGCGCTCGACGAATTCCAGCGCGCGCTCGATCAGCAGCCCGATAACGACAACGCGCGCTACGGGCTGGCGATCCTGTCGCTGAGCGTGGGCGATCTGGGTCGAGCGCAAGCAGCCTTCTCCGAGCTGTATCGATCGCGCGGGCGCGCTGACGACGCCGCCTATTATCTGGGCACGATCGCAGAGCAGGGCGACGAGTTTGCCGACGCCCAGCGCTGGTATGAACGGGTCGAGAACGGCGAGCACGCCTTCGATGCGCAGGTGCGCGCCGCGCGCATGATGTATCGCCAGGACAACCTGGGCGGCGCCCGTCAGCGCCTGGGCGAACTACGGGGGCGCTATCCGGAGCTGGCCAATCAGTTGTACGCGGCCGAAGGCCAGCTGCTCTACGACGCCAACAGGCCCGAGGCAGCGCTGGAAATCTACAATCAAGCGCTGGCCGCCATCCCGTCCGACCCCGAACTGCTCTACGGCCGCTCGATCGCCTACGAGCGGCTCGATCGGGTCGAGCAGTCGCGCGCGGATCTGGACACCATTCTCCAGCGCGACCCGGACAATGCCCGTGCGCTCAATGCGCTCGGCTATCTGATAGCCAATCATGGCGGCGACTATGACCAGGCCGAGGCCTATATCGACAAAGCGCTTGCCAGTGATCCCGGCAATCCGGCAATTCTCGACAGCATGGGCTGGGTGCAGTATCGGCAGGGCTATCTGAACAAGGCCCGCCGCTATCTGGAGCAGGCCTACGAGACATTCCCCGACGGCGAGGTGGCCGCGCATCTGGGTGAAGTCCTATGGAAGCAGGGCGAGCATGATGCCGCGCGTCGTGTCTGGCAGGATGCGCTGGCCGACAGTCCTGATCATCCTATTCTGCGCGAGACGATAAATCGTCTGGACAAGTGACCGTATGAAACAGATTGCCGCATTCCTGCTGATTGCCAGCGTCCTTTCCGGCTGCGCCATCATCCGCAAGCCGCCCGTGGCCGAGCCGGGCGTTATCGACGCGGCTGCCTGGCAAAATCATCGGCTCGAACTCGAGAGCTTCGACGTCTGGGCTCTACAGGGGCGCGTGGCCACGGGTCAGCTGCTCGGCTGGACCGGCAATTTGAGCTGGCGCCAGAACGCCGAGCACTTCGACGTGCGTCTGTCCGGGCCGCTCGGGGCCGGCGGCTTCCGCGCCGAGGGTACGCTCGACGACGGCGTGGTCATCCAGACGGGCGATCGGCGTCTGGTCACGGACGATCCGGACGCGCTCGTGGAAAGGACGCTGGGTTGGACATTCCCGCTGGAACCCTTGCGTTACTGGGCTTTGGGCCTGCCCGCACCGGGCCAGTACGAGAGCATCAGCGTAGATGCCCAGGGCCGCCTGATCGCGCTCGATCAGCAGGGTTGGCAGCTGTCGTTTCCTGCCTATGTCGATTCGCAGAGCGGCCCGACACTGCCGCGACGCATCGTGCTCGACAACGGCGAAACGCGTATCCGGCTGGTCGTCGATCGATGGTTCGATAACAACGGCGCAACGCTGGCCAATTGACAGCCCGATAACCAGCCAAGAGAATACGCGGCCTCGACCGTGGAGCCGAGCGTTTTCCACGATTGACATCGCGCAGGGTCCAGCGGCAGGCATCGGGTGCTGATCCCATGCGATGCACGAGACGAGACAACGAAGACAACCAGTTTAATGGGGCGTAGCCAAGCGGTAAGGCATCGGGTTTTGATCCCGTGTACCGCAGGTTCGAATCCTGCCGCCCCAGCCAAGACAATCCGGGTAAGCGGATACGAAAGACAGCCGGGGCGGCTGGATGAGAACCTGCAAGGTTCGACGCAGCGCGCATAGCGCGCAAGAATCGTGACGCGCAGCGGCACGAGCCCGCAGGGAAGCCACCGCAAGGTGGCGTATCATCCTGCCGCCCCAGCCAGAACAAGACGTTCGCGCAAGCGAGCACAGAATGAGGCGGCAGGAGGCAATCCGGCAGGTTCGACGGTCGCGCGACAGCGCGTCCTAACCGCGGGGCAAGGCGACGCTGACCCTGACGGCGAGGCACCCGCCAATCCTGCCGCTCTCTTTTGCACCAGGGTGTCCGTGCAGGCGGACCATCTTCGATCACGATACGGCAGCTAAGGCATGGCAGATTCCAGGTTGATGGTCTTTACCGGCAACGCCAACGCGGCGCTGGCGCGGGATGTGGCCGGTTATCTCAAGCTGCCGGTTGGCAAGGCGAGTGTCGGCAAGTTCTCGGACGGCGAGATCGCCGTGGAGATCGAGGAAAACGTGCGCGGCCGCGATGTGTTCGTGGTGCAGTCGACGTGCCGGCCGACCAACGACAACGTCATGGAACTGCTGATGCTGATCGATGCCCTGCATCGCGCCTCGGCAGGACGCATCACCGCGGTGGTTCCGTATTTCGGCTATGCCCGTCAGGATCGCCGCCCGCGCTCGGCGCGCGTGCCGATATCGGCCAAGGTCGTGGCCAGCATGCTGGGTGCTGTCGGCACCGATCGCGTGCTCACGGTCGACCTGCACGCTGATCAGATTCAGGGCTTTTTCGACATGCCGGTCGACAATGTCTATGCCTCACCGATCCTGCTGGGCGATATCTGGCGCCAGAAGGAAGACAACCTGATTGTGGTTTCTCCCGACGTTGGCGGCGTGGTGCGCGCCAGGGCGCTTGCCAAGCGGCTGGATGACGCGGAGCTGGCGATCATCGACAAGCGCCGGCCCAAGGCCAACGAGGCCAAGGTGATGAACATCATCGGCGACGTGAACGGCAAGAGCTGCATCATGGTCGACGATCTGGTCGATACTGCCGGCACGCTTTGTCAGGCCGCGGATGCACTCAAGGCACAGGGCGCGACGCGCGTGCGCGCCTATGTCACCCATGCGGTGCTGTCGGGCAAGGCGGTCGAGAACATCCAGAATTCCAAGGGACTCGACGAACTGGTCGTGTCCGATACGATTCCGCTATCGGCCGACGCGGCGGCCTGCGGCAAGATCCGACAGCTGAACATCGCCTCGCTTCTGGCGGAAACCATCCGCCGAGTGAGCAATGAGGAGTCAGTATCCACGCTCTACGTCGACTGACGACAGGGCTACGGTAGAACGCGAGTTTACAGGCCGTGCAATTGGCGCATAACGGCGTATACTACGCGGTCTTTTGCAGCTGAGCGGACGGCGGCTCAGTCATCATCACACAGCGTTGAAAAACGTTCAGGAAGTCGGCTGCGGGGCAGGCGGCTGTCTTTATATCTGGAGCGAATCGATATGGATGCCTTTGAGCTGAATGCGGAAAAACGGACCGCCACGGGCCGCGCCGAGAATCGCCGGCTGCGCAAGTCCGGTCGTGTACCGGCCGTCATCTACGGCGGCAACGGCGAGCCGGTGATGCTGAGCCTGGAGCACAACGACCTCAACCATCATCTGGATAACGAGGCGTTCTTCTCGCACATCATCAAGATCAAGATCAGCGGTGGTGACACCGAGGAAGCAGTGCTGCGCGCACTGCAGCGCCATCCGGCGCGTCCGTTCATTGAGCACGCCGATTTCCTGCGCATCGTCGCGGGCGAAACACTGCGCATGAGCGTGCCGCTGCATTTTGCCGGCGAAGACGAATGCCCGGGCGTGACCGAGGAAGAGGGCGTCATGCAGCACAGCATGAACGAGGTCGAGATCGAGTGTCTGCCGCGCAACCTGCCGGAATACATTGAGATCGATTGCTCCAAGTTGGGTCTCTATGATTCGATCCACCTGAGCGAGCTCGTGATGCCGGAAGGCGTCGAGATCGTCGAGCTGATGGGCGAAGAAGAAGATCGTGTCGACCGTACAGTTGTTTCCGTACAGCTGCCGCGTGCTGCCATCGAGCTCGAAGCGGCTGACGAGGCCGAGGCAGAAGCTGCGGCCGCCGAACAGGCTGAAGCCGAGACAGACGAGAGCGCCGAAAGCGAAGAAGGCGATTCCGAGTCGGCCGACGACGACAAGAAGGACGGCGACGAAGACAAGTAGTCTGCGTCGCGTATGGCGGCACGGGAGTCCGGCGTGAGCGAATCCATTCGTGCGATCGTGGCGCTGGGCAACCCCGGCGCGGACCATGCGCGTGACCGGCACAACGCCGGCTTCTGGCTAGCTGACGCGCTGGCCAGTCGCTGGCGTTTGTCGTTCTCGAGCGAGAAGAAGTTCAAGGGCGATGTTGCGCGGTATGGCTCGGCAGACAACACCGTCTGGCTGCTTAAGCCCGTGACGTTCATGAATGTCAGCGGCGAAGCGGTACAGCCGCTCTGTGCGTTTCACAAGATCAGTGCGCCAGAAGTGCTTGTGGTTCACGACGAGCTGGATCTGCCAGCGGGCACCGTGCGGCTCAAGGAGTCGGGCGGTCACGGTGGGCACAACGGCCTGCGCGATATCCATCGCGTGATCGGATCGCACTACAAGCGGTTGCGAGTCGGGATCGGTCATCCGGGCGACAGTGCGCGAGTCTTGTCCCACGTCTTGGGTGCGCCTTCGGTCGACGATCAGATCGCTATCGATGTGGGCATTGAAGCCGCGATCGAAGCCATCGAGACCGTGCTCGAGCGCGGCTGGAACCGCGGCGCGCAACAGCTCAATTCCCGAAAAACAGCCTAGACCCCCGGAAACCAGAGGCCTTGCATGGCACTTCAAGTAGGTATTGTCGGGTTGCCCAATGTCGGCAAATCGACCCTGTTCAACGCCCTTACTGCCGCCGAGATTCCGGCCGAGAACTATCCGTTCTGCACCATCGACCCGAACGTGGGCGTGGTCGCGGTACCCGACCCGCGTCTGGCCTCGCTGGCCGAGATTGTGGCGCCGGATAAAACGCTGCCGACCACGATGGAGTTCGTGGATATCGCGGGTCTCGTGGCGGGTGCGTCGACGGGTGAGGGTCTGGGGAACAAGTTTCTTGCCAATATCCGCGAGACCGATGCAATCCTGCATGTCGTTCGCTGCTTCGAGGACGATGACGTCATGCACGTGGCCGGCAAGATCGATCCAATCTCCGATATCGAAATCATCGATACCGAACTGGCTCTCGCGGATCTGACGACCGCAACCCGTGCCGCCGAGCGTGCGGCCAAGGTTGCCAAATCCGGGGACAAGACCGCCAAGCGCAACGCGGCACTGTTCGAGCGCGTCTGTGATCATCTGGATACGGGCGCACCGGTTCGTGCGATGACGCTGGACGAGGACGATCGGCTGGCGCTGCGTGAATTGCACCTGATCACGGCAAAGCCGGCGCTTTTCGTAGCCAACGTCGACGAGGACGGGTTCGAGGATAATCCGCTGCTCGATCGCGTCCGGGCGCACGCCGCGCAACAGGACGCGCTGGTCGTGTCGGTGTGTGCGGCGCTAGAAGGCGAGCTTGCCCAGCTCGACGGCGACGACAAGGCCGAGTTCCTTGCCGATCTCGGGCTCGACGAGCCAGGCCTGGACCGCGTGATCCGGGCGGCCTACGAATTACTGGGCCTGCAGACCTTCTTCACCGCCGGGCCCAAGGAAGTACGAGCCTGGACGGTACGCATCGGCGCGACCGCGCCGCAGGCCGCCGGCGTGATTCATACCGATTTCGAGCGCGGCTTCATTCGTGCAGAAGTCATCGGTTACGACGACTATGTCGCGCTCAAGGGCGAGAAAGGCGCCAAGGAAGCGGGTCGTCATCGCCTGGAGGGCAAGGAATACCGGATGGTCGAGGGCGACGTCGTGCATTTCCGGTTCAACGTCTGACAACAGTTCACAAAAATCGCCCGTGATGCCTTGACACAAATGGCTTGGGCGAAGAAACTACGCCGCTTTCCGGCTATGTAGCTCAGGGGTTAGAGCATCGCATTCATAATGCGAGAGTCGGTGGTTCAAATCCACCCATAGCCACCAGTCGACGTGCACCTTCGGCTCTGCCGAAGGATCAAGGGACCCGACAGACGTCGGGTCCCTTTTTTAATGGCCGGCGTCATCGCCGGCGACAGCCACGTGGCGATCAGCAAGCCTGATAGACTTGCGCAATTGCGGGCATCAATCGGCAAGGATATGGCCAGGGACTCTGACGTCGGTAAAAAGAAGCCGCTCAAGCTCAAGACGGGCTCGTTCGATCGTAATGCGGCCATGGCGCGTATGGGCGTGGTTGCCGGCGCCTCGTTCGCGGGCCACACCCTGGGCAATCTGTTTCGCAGCAAGGAAGACAAGGAACGCCGCAACCGCGAGTTCTATATCAGGCAGGCGCAGTTTCTGGCCGACGAACTCGGCCAGCTCAAGGGCAGCGTAATGAAGGTCGGCCAGATGCTGTCGGTCTATGGGCAGTATTTCATGCCGCCCGAAGCCATCGACGTGCTGCGCAGTCTCCAGGACAGCAGCCCGCCCGTCGCATGGGAAGACCTGGAGCCAGTGGTGGTACAACGCCTGGGTCGAGATCGGCTTGCCGAGATCGATATCGATCCGGAGCCGCTGGCAGCGGCTTCGCTCGGACAGGTCCACCGCGCGACACGCAAATCCGACGGTCGCCAACTGTGCGTGAAGATCCAGTATCCACGGCTGGCTGACGCCATAGACAGCGATATCCGCACGCTCACCCAGATCGTGCGCCTGGCACGGCTGGTGCCCAAGGGCGTCGAGCTCAACGCGATCATGGAAGAAGTCCGCGAGATGATCTACCGCGAGGTGGATTACGACCGCGAGCTGCGCATGACGCGCGAGTTCTCCGAACGCCTGGCCGAGGATCCCCGCTTCGTGGTGCCCGAGGTGTTTCCGGAGTATTCAACCGAGACGGTGCTGGTGACCTCGTTCGAAGAAGCACATCACGTACAGAGCGAAACGGTACAGAACCTTGAACAACATCGGCGCGATGCGATCGGGTTCCAGGCACTCGAGCTGTTCTGCCGCGAATTCTTCGTCTGGGGCATCGTTCAGACCGATCCGCATTTCGGCAACTACAAGGTGCGGGTAAATGCGGATGGCAACGATCAGCTGGTGCTCATCGATTTTGGCGCGACGCGTGAGTTCGCACCGCGCTTTCTGGGCTGCTATTACGATGTCGTAACCGGCGCCTATGAGGGCGACGCCAAGCGTCTGATCGACGGCGCGATCGGTATCAGTCTGTTGCGACGGGATTCGCCGCAGCATGTGTTCGATGCCTTTGCCAAGGTCGGCATGCTGATGATCGAGCCGTTCTCGAAGAATCCGCCGGCCGAACTGACCAACGCCCAGGGCGCTTATCGCTGGGGCGAATCCGACCTGCCGTTTCGTGTCTCGCGAGCGGTTTCGGATGCGGCCATCTCACGCTGGTTTCGTATTCCCCCGCGCGAGATCGTATTCCTGCATCGCCGTCTGGGCGGCGTGTTCGTGCTGCTTGCCGTGCTCAACGCCGAGGTCGACAGCCACGAACTGCTGGGCTCGTATCTCTATCGGGCCGCCGAGCGCAGCGACACCGAACACCACTGACTCTGTCTTGCGTGTCGTCACTGACGGCTGCACGTCGGACAAGCACTTAAAGGATATTCAATGAAGTTCGAGGAAACCTTTGATTTCGATCATGATGTAGACGTGCTGCTGCGCATGTTCACGAACGAGGCGTACTACATGGACAAGTACGAGCAGCTGGCCGGGCGCCGGCCCGAACTGCTCGACAGCGACAAGACCGAAAACGAGTTCTCGATCACCGTGCGCCATGCGCTGGATGCCACCAAGCTGTCGTTTCCCGACATGCTCAAGAAGCGGATGGGCGATCGGATCCTGTTGCGCCAGACGGATCGCTGGGTGGTCGATCAGGCCGCCGGCCGGATCGAGATCGATATCGAGAAGGCACCGGTGGATATCGCGATCGACTTGAAGCTTGCCGAAAACGGGCCGGGCAAATCTCGTCTTACGCTGTTGTTTGATATCGATGCCAAGGTGCCATTGCTCGGCTCGAAGATCGAGAAAGCCATTGCTGGCCCTATCACGACGCGCACCCGCAAGGATCTGGCCCTCAGCAACGAGATTGCCGCCAACTACGCAGGCTGAGTCATGACCGATCGCGAGCGACGCGGCGAGCCGCCGGCGCACAACGCAGACGAGCGTATGCCGCCGCCCACGCTGTGGCAGAGCTGGATGAGCGTGATGGCCGCTTTCTTTGGCGTACAGTCCAGCGCCAACCGCGAGCGTGACTTCACCCGCGGCAAGGCCAGCCACTTCATCCTGCTGGGGCTGCTTGCCACGGTGCTGCTGATCTCCCTGCTGGTGGGCGTTGTGGTATTGATCATGCGGCTGGCGAGCTGATGAGCCGGGCTTCTGAACCGGCCAGTTCTTTACACTGACTTCCGAGCACTCTGCGACGGCGGCTACACATATTCGAGCCGCGCCAGCAATAGTCTGTATCCATCGCTTGAGCAGGTCGGATCAGGTGATTTCCCGGTAACTGGTTAGCTCTCTGATGGCTTGGCGTCGGATTACGCGCTTCGCGCTGATCTGACCTACCGGCAATGTGGTACTTCGGTGATACAGCGGGTTTTGAATTTTTATTTTCCGGCCACGCCACGCCAGTACAGCGCATGCTGCACTGTGAGCGCATGCTCAGCCTTTTCGTGTCGGGCTGTCTGTGTCGCCGCGGTTGTCCTGTGCCGCGAGTAACTTGAGTCGATAGAGCGCGGCCAGCGCCTCGCGCGGTGTCATATCGTCGCAGTCCAGTGCGACCAGCGTATCGCGCAGCGCATCATCCGGCGCCAGCGGGGTCTCGACCAGGGCCGGCGCGGGCTCAAACAGGCCCATCTGCGGGCCTGACTCGGCGCGCGACTGGGCTTCCAGCTCGGCCAGATGCTTGGCGGCGTTGCGGATCACGACCTTGGGCACACCGGCCAGTGAGGCAACCTGTAGCCCGAAGCTGCGCGACGCGGGCCCGGGGCGGATCGCATGCAGGAACACCAGCCGCTCCTCGCCACCGCTTTTGTAGTCCGCCACTTCGAAGTGCGCATTGTGTGAGGCCGGCCACTGGTCGACGATCTGGGTCAGCTCGAAGTAATGGGTCGCAAAAAGCACATAGGCCTGGTTGTGACGGGCCAGGCGCTCGGCCACCGCGCGTGCCAGGGCCAGGCCGTCGTAGGTGGAGGTGCCGCGGCCGATCTCGTCGAGCAGTACCAGCGACTGTGCGGTGGCGTGGTGGAGAATCTGAGCGGTCTCGCTCATCTCCACCATGAAGGTGGACTGCCCGGCCGAAAGATCGTCGCCCGCCCCGATGCGGGTGAAGATGCGATCCAGCGGCCCGATCCGGGCCGAGTCGGCAGGCACGAAGCTGCCGATATGGGCGAGCAGCACGATCAGCGCGGTCTGGCGCATATACGTCGATTTGCCGCCCATGTTCGGCCCGGTGATCAGCAGCAGTCGACAGTCATCGTCGAGCACCGTGTCGTTGGCGACAAACGGCGCGTCGGCAAAATATTCGACCACGGGATGACGCCCGCCGCGGATATCGATGCCCGGCTCGTCGACCAGTTCCGGGGCAACCCAGTGATGATCGAGCGCGCAGCGCGTCAAGGCGCACAGCACGTCCAGATGCGACAGGCCCGCGGCGATCGCCTGCAGCCGGGGCAGGTGGCCGGCGAGCTCGGCCACGAGCTCGGAATAAAGCGCTTTCTCACGTGCCAGGGCGCGCTCTCGTGCGGACAGCACCTTGTCTTCGAAGCCCTTGAGCTCCGGCGTGATATAGCGCTCGACCGCCTTGAGGGTCTGTCGGCGCTGGAAGTCGAGAGGCGCCTTGTCGGCGTGTATGCGACTCATCTCGATGTAATAGCCGTGCACACGGTTGTAGCCGACCTTGAGCGTGTCCACGCCGGTGCGCTCGCGCTCGCGCGCTTCCAGATCGGCCAGATAGCCGTCGGCGTTCGCTGACAGATCGCGCAGCTCGTCGAGCGTCTCGTCGTAGCCGGGCGCGATCACGCCGCCATCGCGTACCACGACCGGCGGCGTGGCCACCACGGCCCGCGCGAGCAGGGCGGCAACATCCGGCACGCCGTCCAGTTGAGCATCGAGTGCTGCCAGCAATGGGGCATCCAGCGCGGCGAGCCGGGCCTTGAGCGTCGGCAGGGCGATGAGCGCGTTGGCCAGGCCCGACAGATCACGCGGGCGCGCCGAACCGAGCGCGATTCGAGTGGCGATGCGCTCCACGTCGGGCATCTCGCGCAGCTGATCATGCAGATCCGCATGCGCTCCGCCGGCAAGCGTATCGATGGCCTGATGACGATGACGCAGTACGTCGAACTGGCGCTGTGGCTCGGCCAGCCAGCGGCGCAGCGCGCGTGCGCCCATGGTCGTGGCACAGCGATCCAGCAGGCCGACCAGACTGTGGCGTGGGTCGCCGGTCGCACTGGCGTCGATTTCCAGATTGCGCCGGGTCGAGCCGTCCAGTACCAGCGTGTCGGTGATCGCATAAGTACGCAGGCTGCTGATATGCGGCAGGGCCGCCTGCTGCGTGGTTTCGACATAGTCGACCAGTGCGCCCGCAGCGGCGATGGCACGGGGCAGATCAGCACAGCCGTAGGCATCGAGCTGGGCGACGTCAAAGAAGGCCTCGAGCTTGCGGCGCGCGCTGACCGCATCAAAAAGCCAGGGCGGTCGATGGCTGATCGCGATCCCGGCGGCGGCCAGATCCAGCGACGTGTTCTCGGCGACCACGATCTCGCGCGGCGCCAGACGCGCCAGCTCGGCGGCGAGGGCGGCTTCATCCTCGACCTCGGTCACGGCGAAATCGCCGCGCGCCAGCTCCAGCACGGCGATACCAATCGCACGTTTGGCGGGCGCCACGGCCACGATCAGATTGGCGCGGCGCGCGTCCATCAGCGCATCGTCCGTGACCGTGCCCGGGGTGACCACGCGCACGACCTCACGTCGTACCGGGCCCTTGGTAGTGCCGGGCGCCTCCATTTGCTCGCAGATCGCCACCGACTCGCCGCGGCCGATCAGGCGTGCCAGATACGACTCGGCGGCGTGATAGGGCACGCCGGCCATGGGAATCGAGCGGCCGCCGGACTCTCCGCGCGCGGTGAGCGTGATATCGAGCAGTTTCGCTGCGCGAATCGCGTCGTCCATGAACAGCTCGTAGAAATCGCCCATGCGATAGAACACGAGCATATGCGGATAGTCGTCCTTGATCGCCAGATACTGGCGCATCATCGGCGTGTGCTCGGCGTAGCGTTCGGCCGTCGTGTTCGACGGCGGGCTCTCGGGCTTCTGGATGTCGCTCATGGGCTATCGATACGGCAGTGATACGGATTCGAAGGACGGCGCTACGGCGCATGTCCATCTGGCCCGCGATTGTAGACGCCGAGACCCACGCTCGCAGCCGCAACTACCCATAACGCAGGCATAATACGGGGATGATTGCTGTCTTTGATCCCAACCGATCGATTCCCGCGCTCGTCGAACAGCTGGCCACGTTGCTGCCGGCCTGCGGCAAGCGTCTGGTCACCGCGGAGTCCTGTACCGGTGGGCTGATCGCCGCCGCCTGTACCGAGCGCGCGGGCAGCTCGACCTGGTTCGAACGCGGGTTCGTGACCTATTCGAACGAGGCCAAGCAGGAGGCGCTGGGTGTCGACGCCGCATTGATCGACGCCCACGGTGCGGTCAGCGAGCCGGTGGTGGCCGCCATGCTCGAGGGCGCGCTCGAGCACAGCCGCGCCGATTGGGCGATTGCGGTCTCCGGTGTGGCTGGCCCGGGCGGCGCCAGTGTCGACAAACCGGTCGGCACCGTGTTCATCGGCTGGATGGCGCGCGGGCGCGACGCCGATGTTGTGCGTTATGCATTGGACGGCGACCGTGCCCAAGTACGCAACGCCAGCGTGGTGGCCGCACTTATCGGGCTGCGCGAGCGGGTCGACCCCGCGCTTTAGTCGCGACTAGTCGCGGCACACGCCTACTGTCATGCGCCTGCGTTCCCAGGGAATACGTGCCAAGACCTGTTCATGGCCGCAGTCGTTACCCGGTAAGCGATAGAGTTCTGCCTGGACGGGATAGAGTACGTCGGAGGTTTGGCGACGACCGGGCTGGGACTGCGCGATACGCCTTGGGCGCCGGCTGAATCGGTCGCTCCTCTGCCGGCTGAGGGCGTTGATAACGCGGCCTTCTGGCCGCATGTTAGCGTAGCTGTATATCGAATACTTTCTGCCCGTCTCGAAATTGGGGCGATCAGGCGTCGGTCGAAAGTTGCTGCGAGCGCCAGAGTAGGCGTTCGGTGCCTGTCAGACGCTCGACCAGTCGGTGTTCATACCTGGCCGCCAGCAGCAATGAAGCAGCCGAAAGGTTATGAAATAATGCAGTCGGTCGGTATCTCACCGGCTGGTATGCGCACGTCACTTCCGATCACGGGCCGCACTTCAGGCGCCGCCCCGCACAGCAAGCAAGAAATACTATGGACGAAGATCGCAAGAAAGCACTGGCGGCCGCACTGACTCAGATCGAGCGTCAGTTCGGCAAGGGTTCCGTGATGCGCATGGGGGACGTGGACAACTCCAATATCGCCTCCATCTCCAGCGGGTCGCTGACCCTGGACATCGCGCTCGGCATCGGCGGCTATCCGCGCGGGCGGGTCGTGGAGATCTACGGCCCCGAGTCGTCGGGCAAGACGACGCTCACCCTGCAGGCGATTGCCCAGGCGCAGAAGGCCGGCGGCACCGCAGCCTTCATCGACGCCGAGCACGCGCTCGATCCGTCGTATGCCGAAGCGCTGGGCGTGGATATCGAGAATCTGCTGATTTCGCAGCCTGATACGGGCGAGCAGGCGCTTGAAATCGCCGATATGCTGGTGCGCTCTGCGGCCGTCGATATCGTGGTGATCGATTCGGTTGCGGCACTCACGCCCAAGGCCGAGATCGAAGGCGAGATGGGCGATTCCCATGTGGGCCTGCAGGCACGGCTGATGAGTCAGGCGCTGCGCAAGCTCACCGCCAACATCAAGCGCACCGGCACCACGGTGATGTTCATCAACCAGATCCGTATGAAGATCGGTGTGATGTTCGGCTCGCCCGAGACCACTACCGGCGGTAACGCACTCAAGTTCTATGCCTCCCAGCGGCTGGATATCCGCCGTATCGGTGCGATCAAGAAAGGCGAGGAGGTTATCGGCAACGAAACCCGCGTGAAGGTTGTCAAGAACAAGATGGCCCCGCCGTTCCGCAAGGCCGAGTTCGAGATCCTCTACGGCCAGGGCACATCCCGCGAAGGCGAGATCATCGACCTGGGCGTGGCCAACAATCTGGTCGAGAAAGCCGGCTCGTGGTATTCGTACAACGGCAACCGGGTCGGCCAGGGCAAGGACAACGCGCGCCAGTTCCTCAAGGACAATCCGGAGATCTCCAAGGAGATCGAAACCGCGCTCCGCGAGAAACTGATGCCGGTCAAGAAATCCAAGAAGGAAGAAGCTGCCGACGCCGAAGCCGCAGCGACAGCCGCCGCAGCAGCGACGCCTGACGCACCCGCCAGCGATACGGATGAGTCGGACCTGCTCGGGGCTGCACCTGCGCCTGGGTCCAAGAAGACGGCCGGCGGCAAGTCCTGATATGAGATATGGCCGCGCATGACGCGGCCTTTTTATTGTCTTATGACCACGGGAGAGCCTAAGCCGGAACGCTGTCTATCAGCTCAAGGCTAAGCAAATCACGCCGGACTCGTTCTGCGGCCGTGTATCTCGAGACCTGGACCTGAACGTCCATCTGCGTGGCCTGGCGTTCATCCGTGAACAAGACTGTTTTCAAAGCATGCATTTCGACGATGAATCTGACGCACAGGACGCCGAGGAGGCCATCCGCCAGGAGCGCCTGGCGATCCGAAAGCGTGCGATGGATTTTCTGGCCCGGCGTGAGCATGCCTACGACGAGCTCGTCACCAAGCTGAAAAAACGCGAACACGCACTCGACGATATCGAGATCGTGCTGGACGGGCTTTTGGACGATGGGCTGCAATCCGATCGTCGCTACGCCGAGGCCATCGTCGAATCCAAGGCTAATCGGGGGATCGGTCCGGTGCGTATCCGCAAGGAACTCGCAGCCGTGGGCGTGTCGGAGCACGAGATCGAGATCGCCCTGGATGATGCGGGCGTGGATTGGCAGGCCAACGCCGAAGCGGCCCGAATCAAGCGTTTCGGCGCGGAGCTGCCGCCCGATTTTCCGGCCAAGGCCCGGCAGATGCGGTTTCTCCAGCAGCGCGGCTTCGATTTCGACCAGTTGCAGGCCGCCTTCGATAGTTGAAGCGGGCAACGCGGCGCCAGGACCCGCGGGAATCAACGCCAATCCGGTGCGTGTGGTTGTCTCTGACTTGACCCGGCCCGGCGTCAGGTGCCGTGAAACGCTCGGCTGGCGCTCGCAGCCGCCGGGATACGCACCCGTGCTCTGGGTCATGGGCGAACCGCTGCGCATTCGTTCATGCCTGGCCCGCGTCGGCTGCGTGCACGGGCCGGCCTCAAGGCGACGGTCGACCGATCAGCGGCGTGCGGCCAACCATGCGATGATCCGGGAACGCGACCTACCGGGCTCCTGTCATGAAAATCACCGCTGAAATCTGTGTCATTCCGATGGGGGCCGGCGTGTCCGTATCGCAGTTCATCGCTGCCTGCGAGCCGATCCTTGAGGCGGCGGGGCTCAAGCCTCAGCTGCATGCCTACGGGACCAATGTCGAAGGCGAATGGGACGATGTGTTCGCGGCCTTCAAGCGTTGCCACGAACAGATCCACGAGATGGGTGCGCCGCGCGTCTTCACCACGATCAAGCTGGGTAGCCGGACCGATCGCGAGCAGAGCAATGACGACAAGATCGCCAGCGCGCGTGCCCGTATGCAGTAGCCGCAGGGCCGTGGTCTGCCGGTGATTATCCGCGGCACGCCTCTGTTAAACTCCCCCGCTGATTATCGAGGCAGTTTTTTCCGGAGACGCGGCTTACCATGATGTCTACCAACGCGCTGCGATCGCGTTTCATCGAATTCTTCGAGCAGCACAAGCATCGCTTCGTGGCCTCGTCCTCCCTGGTGCCGGCCTCCGATCCGACGCTGTTGTTCACCAACGCCGGCATGGTGCCGTTCAAGGACGTATTCCTGGGCGACGACAAGCGCGACTACAGCCGTGCGGTCTCGTCGCAGCGCTGCGTGCGCGCCGGCGGCAAGCACAACGATCTCGAGAACGTGGGCTATACGGCCCGCCATCACACCTTCTTCGAGATGCTGGGAAACTTCAGCTTCGGGGATTACTTCAAGCGTGAAGCCATTCACTTCGCATGGGATTTCCTCACCAAGGAACTGGCGCTGCCCGCTGACAAGCTGTGGGTGACAGTCTACGAGGAAGACGCTGAAGCCGAAGAAATCTGGCTCAAGGAAATCGGCATTCCAGAAAGCCAGTTCTCCCGTATTGGTGCGAAGGACAATTTCTGGTCGATGGGCGACACCGGCCCCTGCGGCCCGTGCTCGGAGATCTTCTACGATCACGGTGCGCATATCGCCGGCGGGCCGCCCGGCACGCCGGAAGAGGACGGCGATCGCTACGTCGAGATCTGGAACCTGGTCTTCATGCAGTACGACCGTCAGAAGGACGGCGAGCTACGCGATCTGCCAAGCCCGTCGATCGACACCGGCATGGGTCTCGAGCGTATCGCCGCGGTCATGCAGGGCACGCACGACAATTACGGTATCGATACCTTCCAGACCCTGATCGCCGCTGCCACAAAGGCGGTCGGCATCGAGGGCGATGTGCCCGTCGATCAGCAGGCCTCGCTGAAAGTCGTGGCAGACCATATCCGGGCGACGGCCTTCCTGATCACCGACGGCGTGATGCCGGCCAACGAGGGCCGTGGTTATGTGCTGCGTCGAATCATGCGGCGCGCGATCCGTCATGGTCACAAGCTGGGCGCGAGCGGCAGCTTCTTCTATACGCTCGTCGCCCCGCTGGTTGACCTGATGGGTGAGGCGTTCCCGGAGCTTGCCCAGGCCCAGGCCCAGATCGAGCGCGTGGTCGAGCAGGAAGAACAGCGCTTCGCGCTCACGCTGGCCCAGGGCATGCGCATCCTTGAAGACGCGATCGACGCCATGGACGGCACCGAGATTCCGGGCGAGACGGTCTTCAAGCTTTATGACACCTACGGTTTTCCGGTTGATCTGACCAACGACGTCGCCCGTGAACGCGGCCTGACGCTCGACAGCGCCGGCTTCGAGACCGAGATGACAGCCCAGCGTGATCGTGCACGTGCCGCCAGCCAGTTCGGTGCGGATTATCAGGCCAAGCTGGATATCAGCCAGCCGACCGAGTTTCTCGGCTATACCGAAGTCCGGGCGCAGGGCGAGATCGTCGCACTCGTCCAGAACGAAGCACCGATTGAAGTCCTGGCTGCAGGCCAGGAGGGCGTGCTCGTGCTTGATCGCACGCCGTTCTACGGCGAATCCGGCGGTCAGATCGGTGATATCGGTCTGATCTCGGCCGATGGCCTGCGTTTTGTCGTGACCGATACCAGGAAACAGCGCGGCGTGTTCCTGCACTTCGGCCGCGTCGAATCCGGTCAGGCCAGCGTGGGCCTGACCGTTGATGCGCAGGTCGACGCGGCGCGTCGCAACGCGATCGAGCTCAACCATACGGCCACCCATCTGTTGCACGCCGCCCTGCGGGAAACGCTCGGTACCCATGTGCGCCAGAAAGGCTCGATGGTGGCGCCCGAGCGCCTGCGCTTCGATTTTGCGCACTACGAGGGCGTCGCCCCAGAGGTGCTCGCCGATATCGAGGCCCAGGTCAATACGCGCGTGCGTGAAAACATTCAGGGCCAGTTCTATAGTCGCAGCTACGACGATGCGATCGCTGAGGGCGCGCTCGCCTTCTTCGGCGAGAAATACGGCGACGAAGTGCGCGTGGTGCGCTTTGGCGACTACTCGGTCGAGCTGTGTGGCGGCACGCACGCCAAGGCCAGCGGTGATATCGGTCTGGTCAAGATCACCGAGGAGCGCGGCGTGGCCGCAGGCGTTCGTCGCCTGGAAGCGGTTACCGGCGCGCATGCGTTGTCCTGGCTTCAGGATGCCAGCGCGCGCGAGATACGGGTGGCTTCGAAACTCAAGGCGGCGCCGGCCGAACTCGAGGACAAGCTCGATCGCATGCTCGAACGCGTTGCCGGGCTCGAAAAACAGCTGGAAGCCGCCAATCAGAAACTGGCGTCGAGCCAGGGCCAGGACCTGGCTGCCAGCGCACGTGAAATTGCCGGTGCGAACGTCGTGGTCAAGCGCATGGACGGCGCGGATCGCAAGGTGCTGCGTGACACCGTCGATGCGCTCAAGAATACGCTCGACGAAGCAGTGGTCGTGCTCGCTGCGGTGGCCGACGGCAAGGTCGCGCTGATCGCCGGGGTGGCCAAGTCGCAGAACAAGGCGGTACCGGCGGGCGAGCTGATCAACTTTGTCGCCGAGCAGGTGGGTGGCAAGGGCGGTGGTCGACCCGATATGGCTCAGGCCGGCGGCAGCGAGCCGGCAAAGCTGGACGACGCCCTTGCAAGTGTTTATGAATGGGTCAGGCAGCGCATCGGTAGCTGACTCACCCTCAAGAGGCGGACGCCACAAGTCCGCAAAGGAAAGCAGAACTCCATGGCATTGATTGTCCAGAAATACGGTGGCTCATCGGTCGGCTCCGTCGACAAGATCAAGCGCATTGCCCAGAAGATCAAGGGCTATCGCGACAACGGCGACGATGTCGTGGTGGTCGTATCGGCCATGGGCGGCGAAACCGATCGGCTGACCGGCCTGGCCGCCGAGCTCGATGGCCGCCCGATCCCGCGTGAGATGGATGTGCTGCTGTCTACGGGCGAGCAGGTCACCATCGCGCTACTGACCATGGCGCTGCGCCACGCCGGCGTTGAAGCGCAGTCGTTCACTGGCTGGCAGATTCCGATCGTTTCTGACGATGCGCACTCGAAGGCGCGTATCGAGCAAATTGAGCCGGATAATCTGCGCACGGCGCTGGACGACGGCAACGTGGCGGTGGTCGCGGGTTTTCAGGGCATCACCGCAGACGGGCAGATCTCGACGCTCGGTCGCGGTGGCTCGGACACCACGGCTGTTGCACTGGCGGCGGCGCTCAAGGCCGACGAGTGTCAGATCTATACCGACGTCGACGGCGTCTATACAACGGATCCCCGGGTTGTATCCAACGCCCGTCGCCTGAATACCATCACCTTCGAGGAAATGCTCGAGATGGCCAGTCTCGGCTCCAAGGTGCTGCAGATCCGCGCAGTCGAGTTTGCCGGCAAGTACGGCGTGCCGCTGCGGGTTCTGTCCACCTTCGACGACGGCCCGGGCACGCTCATCACATTGGAGAATCAAGTGGAAGAACCGATCATTTCCGGCATCGCCTTTACCAAGGACGAAGCCCAGCTGACCGTGCTCGGCGTGCCCGACCGGCCCGGTATTGCCTACGCGCTGCTCGGGCCCATCGGCGAAAACAACATCGAAGTCGACATGATCCTGCAGAACGTGTCAGGTGATTCGTCCAGCGACTACACGCTCACCGACTTCACCTTTACCGTGCATACGCGCGATTTCGACGCGGCCAAGGAGCTGCTGGACAAGGCAGCCCGGGAGTTGGGCGCGCGCGAGGTCTCAGGCCAGTCCGGCATCGCCAAGGTATCGCTGGTCGGGGTGGGCATGCGCTCGCATGCCAACGTGGCCGCGCGCATGTTCAAGGTGCTCTCGGACGAGAACATCAATATCCGTATGATCTCGACCACCGAGATCAAGATCTCGATCGTGATCGAGACCAAGTATCTGGAACTTGCGGTACGTGCGCTGCACGACGAGTTTGAGCTGGATGCAGAGCCGAAGAAGGTCGAATCCGAGCTGACCCCGACGGCCGAGCAGGACTGACGCCCACACGCGCATGCAGGTCTTCAGACGAGGCCCGGGCGAGGGCATACTGATTGGCGATGAGATTCTGGTCGAAGTGATCGAATCTGCTGACGGTAAGCTCTCGCTGGGCGTTGTAGCCCCGCGCGATGTGCGCGTTCGCGGCGTCGAACCCGAGCCGGGTTCGCTTTCGCTGGTCGATCGCGTGGAGCCTTCTGGTCCGGCCGGGCCTGCACACAGCGAAGACAGGGGCTCGAAATGAATGACCGGGGCTTTACCCGCGCGGGCTGACTCGGTACTATTCGCGGCTTCGAGCGAACACCGGTATTCGGGTTCGTTTCGGGAATTCAGGAGAGGTGGCCGAGTGGCTGAAGGCGCTCCCCTGCTAAGGGAGTAAGGGGTTTATAGCCTCTTCGAGGGTTCGAATCCCTCCCTCTCCGCCATTCCTGGCGCTCGCAGGGCCTCTCCGCCTTAGCGTCGCACCCAAGACCAAGACAGAACGAGGACCCCTACGGCAGGTCAGTACGTCATGCCGGGTTTGCGGGCCTGATTGGTCTTGTCCCCTATGGAACTATCATCCGGCGTGTCAGCGTTGCTGTCGGGCTGTGCCGTGTCGGTGTCTTCATCATCGGCACCGCGGATCGCACCGGGTTGGCCGGGTTCGGCGTCGGAGACCTGTTCGCAGTTGACCTCGCCTGACGCGTCTTTTTCACATTGCTGGGCAGCCTGTGCAATACACGGCAGGTAGAGCAGGGCGGCGAGGCAGAAGATGGAAACAGCTTTCATCGGTTTTTCTCGTAGTTTCAAACGGCTATTGTTAGCACTCGCCGTCATGTCGCACAATCTGTAGTCGGCCCCAATCGAGCCGTCAAGCACCCCAGTCGGCCGTTGCCGGTAGCATGTACAGGATTATGCCCTCGTCTGGCCCCTGGCCCGCCCGAATCCTGGGCGCGTTGTCGACGGTTGGTCGGCCGACAACGAACGCCAGGCATCGACGGCTGCCCGCGCTCTGGCATCCGATGCGGCGCTGGCGGTAAACGCTGACAGGCTTTGGTTCTGAATGCGCTCCGTCTGTCATATCAACAGCTCTGATCTGTGCTTGATCACGGACACGGACTCAAATCGAGTGCGCGCGGATATGCCGGCCGGCACCGCGGCTCTACCGCAGACCAGGATGTGGGCGACGAGATCCGGACGCATAAAAAAGCCCCCAACCGGAAGGTCGAGGGCTTGGTCTTTCAGTACTGTCCGCGGTCAGGCCAGCTTGCGATGCTTGGACTTGGCCGAGCCTTCGGAGGCGCTGCCGAGACGGCGCTTGCGGTCGGCTTCGAAGTCCTGATAGTTGCCTTCGATGAACACGACCTCGTCGTCTTCGAACGCCAGGATATGCGTGGCGATACGGTCCAGGAACCAGCGATCATGCGAGATCACCAGTACGGCACCCGGGAATTCCAGCAGGGCTTCCTCGAGCGCGCGCAGGGTTTCGACGTCCAGATCATTGGTGGGCTCATCGAGCAGCAGGGTATTGCCGCCTTTCTGCAGCAGTTTGGCGAGTTGCAGACGATTGCGCTCACCGCCCGACAGCTCCGAGACGCGTTTCTGCTGATCGCCGCCCTTGAAGTTGAAGCGGCCGATATAGGCCCGTGACGGGATCTCGTAGGCGCCGATCTGCAGGATGTCCTGCCCGTCGGAGACTTCCTGCCACACGGTCTTTTCGGAGTTCAGTTCCTCGCGGGACTGGGTCACATAGGCCAGATCGACCGTGTCGCCGACACGAATCTCGCCCGAATCGGGTTGTTCCTCGCCGTTGAGCATACGGAACAGCGTCGTCTTGCCAGCGCCGTTGGGGCCGATGATGCCCACAATCGCGCCCTGGGGCACCTTGAGCGAGACGTTCTCGTAGAGCGTGCGATCACCGTAGGACTTGGTGACGTCGTTCATCTCGAAGACCAGATCGCCCAGGCGCGGGCCCGGCGGAATATAGATTTCGTTGGTCTCGGTCCGCTTCTGATATTCCTTGGACTGCAATTCCTCGAACTGCTTCAGACGCGCCTTGGACTTGGACTGGCGGCCCTTGGCGTTGCTGCGCACCCACTCGAGTTCGGCCTTGATGGCTTTCTGGTGCGAGTCCTCGGACTTGGCTTCCTGCGAGAGGCGTTTTTCCTTCTGTTCCAGCCAGGAGGAGTAGTTGCCCTCGTAGGGAATGCCCTGGCCACGGTCCAGTTCCAGGATCCAGCCGGCGACGTTGTCGAGGAAGTAGCGATCATGGGTGACCGCGACGACCGTACCCGAGAAGTCCTTGAGAAAGCGTTCCAGCCAGGCGACCGATTCGGCGTCCAGATGGTTGGTCGGCTCGTCGAGCAGCAGCATGTCCGGCTTGGACAGCAGCAGACGGCACAGGGCCACGCGACGTCGCTCGCCGCCCGAAAGCTTGGCAACCTCTGCATCCCACGGCGGCAGATTCAGCGCTTCGCCAGCGCGATCCAGCGTGTTGTTGATCTCCCAGCCATCGGCGGCGTCAATCGCCTCCTGCAGCTCGGCCTGTTCGGCCAGCAGCGCTTCGAAGTCGGCATCGGGCTCGGCAAAGGCTTCGCTGATCGCATTGAAGCGGGCGAGGTTATCGGCGATATCGCCCAGGCCTTCCATCACGTTGCCGCGGACGTCCTTGGACTCGTCGAGCTGTGGCTCCTGCGGCAGATAACCGATATTGATACCGGGCATCGGGCGGGCCTCGCCTTCGATCTCCTTGTCGATGCCGGCCATGATGCGCAGCAGAGTGGACTTGCCCGAGCCGTTGTAGCCCAGCACGCCGATCTTGGCGCCGGGGTAGAACGACAGATAGATATCCTTGAGGATATGTTTCTTCGGCGGGACGACCTTGCCGACGCCATTCATCGTATAGATGTACTGAGCCATAGATGTGCGTGCCAGTGCTGGAAATAGGCGCCCAGTGTAAGCCAATCGGCGGATTGATCGTTATCGCGATGTGGCCTGTATTGCCAGCCAATCGAGCAGGACAAGGACGAGGCATAACCTCCAATTAATAAACATATGCTTGAAAAGTCTAACGCTCGCGCTTTAAAAGAACGGATTTGCACTTAGACTTCGCCATCTGGCCGCAGGCTCCTGTAGGAATCGCCCGGCCCATACGCACGAAAAACCGAGGACGAACCCTATGGAAGTTGATGTTGCGAAAGCCAACGCCGAACTGGCGGGCAAGCATCCTAAAGAGATTATCGAATGGGCGGCCAGTCTGGGCGGCAAGACCATCGTCACGACTAACTTCGGTCCCTTTGAAGCCGCTATTCTGCATCTGGCGACCCAGGTCAAGCCGGATATGGAAGTCGTCTGGATCGACTCGGGCTATGCCACGCGCAAGACCTATCTGTTCGCGGAGAAGCTGATTGCTGATCTGAGCCTGAATATCACGGTATACAACCCGCTGATGTCGGCTGCGCGTCGTGATGCGCTGATGGGCATTCCCGATGTGGATGACCCCCAGCACGAGGAGTTCACCAACCAGGTCAAGCTCGAGCCGTTCGGCCGTGCCATGCGCGAAACCGCCCCCGACGTGTGGCTGACTGCCGTACGTCGTGATCAGACCGAGTTCCGCAAAAACATGGAGATCGTCACCCAGGACAAGCCGGGTGCAGTGGTAAAGATAGCGCCCGTACTGGAATGGACCGAGGCCGATATGCAGGCTTATCTGGACGCGCAGGGCCTGCCTAACGAAACCAACTACTACGATCCGACCAAGGTGCTGGGCAACCGCGAATGCGGGCTGCACAATCGCTTTACCGCGTAGAGCGAACGAATCGCGCGCCTGGAGCGCGTCTGGAAAGGCGGCCTTCGCTATCGGAGGCCGTTTTTTTTGTGTGCGTGGCATCTGAAAGCCAAGCCGGGGCGGCGCCCCGCAGAACAACGCGAATCTACGTCACAGGCGGTGCACGACGCGGGATTACACGGGCGTCGGATTATGGGTTGTAGCCGTTGTGTGCATGCGCGTTCTGGGTTGGCCCCGGCGGTTTTGCGATAGTCCGTTGGATGGGTGCATCAGAACGCCGGCGAGTCGATATCGATCTCGGTGCCTGGCGGTGCGTCGACGTCGGTGCCGCCCTCGGTCTGTTGTTCTGTCAATGCCTCCGGCTCGGCTGTCTCGTCGGTCGCGCTGTTCATCCAGACCAGGATGTCGTAATAGGCACGGATATTGCCCACGTAGGCCTGTGCTTCGAGCCCGCGAGCGTAGCCGTACCGGGTCTCGGACAGGTATCGATCCTGGGTCAGCCAGGGCAGCGCATCGCGTAGATTGATCCACAGATTCGGATCACGGCCGCGAGTGACCAGCAGCCGGCGGGCGTCCAGAACATGGCCATAGCCAATGTTGTAGGCGGCCAGCGCGAACCAGGTACGGTCCGGTGGCTTGATGTCGTAGGGCAGGCGTTCGTACATCTGTACGAAGTACTGTGCGCCGCCGTCGATGCTCTGCTGTGGATCGCGCCGATTGCTTACATCCACTTCCGCGGCTGCGGCCCGGGTCAGCATCATGATGCCGCGTACGGTGGTGGGGCTCACCGCGTCCTTGTCCCAGTGCGACTCCTGGTAGCCGATGGCGGCCAGCAGGCGCCAGTCGAGCCCGTATTCGCTGGCTGCCTTCTCGAAGTAGCCGCGCCAGCGTCCCAGGCGTTTGTTCACCTGGCGGGCGAACTCATGGCCCCCGACAAAACCCAGCCGCTCCACGTGGCCGAAATAGCGATCGCGCAGGATGCGCATGCGACCATCGTGCTTGGCCTGCTCCAGAAAGGCGATCGCTTTGTTGTAGAGCCCATCGTCGGCCCCGACACGGCGCTTGGGGGTGAACGCCCAGGCCACGCGCTGACGCACGTGGGGCAGGTCGAAGCCTACCCGCAGGTTCGGGTAGTAGCGCTGATTCATGGCTACGATATCCGCGTTGGCCACCGTGGCCCCCAGCTTGCCCCTCGCCACGCGATCCATCAGTTCTTCGCTGTTGGCGTTAGCATCGACGGTGAACGAGATGCCCGGGTGCGACTGGCGCAGCCAGTCGGCAAGTGCCGTATCGGCCGGCAGGGTCATGCGGCCGGACAGATCGGTCAGCGTCCTGGGTTTGTCTTCGTGAACACGATAAACCGCTTCCAGCCTGGTGGCGGCATAGGGCGGGGTGAAACGCACCAGCTCGCGACGAGCGTCAGAGACGGCCAGACCAATCCCGATATGGGCCTGGCCGCTGGCAACCGCATCGAGCACGGCCTGGCGGTCGGGCAGGATACGGATATCGAGTTTCAGGCCGAGTTCATCGGCGAAGGCGCGCGACAGGTCGTACTCGAATCCGGTCGCGCCGTCAGCGTCCAGGTAGTAGGTCATCGCGGAATTGATCGTGGCAACGCGGAGCGTGCCGAGCGTCTGGACCTGCTCGAGCAGCCCCGGTTGCGGCGTGCAGGTGGTCATTACCAGCGCGAATCCAGCCACAGTCAGCAGGCGCAGCCCCGCGAAAATCATGCGCAGTGCGATCACGTTTTTCGCCCGAGCGCGCGTGCTACAAGGCTTGGCGTCGATGTATGAGTCAGGGCGTCGGACAATCTTGTATCCCGGTATTGGGAAAGCCGGCGTAATCCTTTAACATACGCGACTTCGCAATTGGCCGCCTGGCCGCAGCGCAACGCCAAGGCGTTGTTGCCGCAACGGGCGTACAGGCGAATTCAAGGAGAGGTACCGAAGCGGTCACAACGGCACCGATTCGAAATCGGTTGGGGGCGGAAGCTCCACGTGGGTTCGAATCCCACCCTCTCCGCCATCTTTTCATGACCCCGAACCGGCCTGCCCATGACCCCAGCAGACCCCAAGCAGCGTCTCTACCGCGTGGCGTTCATGAACCAGGGTCAGGTCTATGAAGTCTATGCGCGCTCGGTCAGCCAGGGTGCGCTGTTCGGCTTAATAGAGATCGAGCAGCTCGTGTTCGGCGAAAAAACCTCGGTGGTTATCGACCCGGCCGAGGAAAAGCTCGCGCACGAGTTCGCCGACGTCGAGCGCTCCTATATTCCGATGCATTCGGTTATCCGTATTGATCAGGTCAGTCGTCGCGGCACCGCGAAGATCAGTCCGGTCGACGGCGAGTCCAAGATCCGCCCGTTCCCGGTGTATACGCGTCCGGGCCAAGGTCCGGGTGGCCAGGGTGGCGGCTCCAACTCGTGAGCCGCCGATGACGGGTGCCGTGCCGGCTATGCGTTTCGCGCTGCTGGGCAGTGGCAGCAAGGGCAACGCGCTGGTCGTGGAGTACGCCGATACGCGTATCCTCATCGACTGCGGCTTCTCTGCGAAAGAGACCGAGCGTCGACTCGCACGCCTCGGGGTGGATCCGGCCACACTCGATGGGCTGGTCATCACCCACGAGCACGACGACCACTGGAAAGGCGTATCGCGGTTTTCGCGACGCCACGATCTGACTGTATGGGTTACGCCCGGCACGCAGGCCGCCAAGCGCGACGATGCCCTGGCCGCGGTCGAGCTGTATTCGCCACACGAACCGTTTTCTATCGGCGATCTCGAGTTTTTCCCCTATCCAGTGCCGCACGATGCGCGTGAGCCGGCCCAGTTCGTGGTGGGCAACGGCGACAAGCGCCTCGGCGTGCTCTCGGATATCGGCCATGCCACGCCGCATGTGCGCTCGATGATCGACGCCTGCGACGCGCTCATTCTCGAATCCAACCATGATGTGGCCATGCTGGCTGCCGGGCCGTATCCAGCCTCGCTCAAGCGCCGGGTTGGCGGTGCCCTGGGGCATCTGAGCAACGATCAGGCGGCCGAGTTGATCGCGTCTATCGATGCGTCGGATCTGCAGCAGTTGGTGGTGGCCCATATCAGCGAATCCAACAATCGCCCGGAACTGGCCCAGGCCGCGCTTGCACAGGCGCTGTCGACCACCGCCGACTGGGTTCATGTCGCTCATCAACGCGAGGGTCTGTCTTGGCGCAGCCTGGTGAATCGGTAAAAGAGCCTGAATCATGAAAGATGCTTCTATTGCAGCCGTCGAGATCATTGCCGGCGGCCCGGCGCTCGCCGAGTTTGAACTCGAACGCTTACGCGGCGGTCTGGCCGGCGCGGGTATCGACGTGGCCAGCCTGGTCGCCCGCGAAGTCTTCGTCGCGGCGTTTGCGGTGGCGCCCAAGGCGGAAGATCTCACGCGGCTGCATGCACTGCTCGGCGTGGCCGATGCCGACAAAGACAACGTGCCCGAAGGCGTGATTGCCGTGCCGCGCCTGGGCACGGTGTCGCCGTGGTCGACCAAGGCCGAGGATATCGCCCACAACAGCGGCATGAGTGCGCTCAAGCGGCTGGAGCGGGGCGTGGTGTTCTCTTTCGGCAGTGCGCCGGATTTCGCCGCACTCGAGAACAGCGGTGTGCTCCACGACCCGATGACGCAGTCGCTGCTGCCCAACGCAGAACGCCTGTCGCGCCTGTTCGACACGCTTGCCCGTCGCGGGCTGCGTCGCGTACCGCTGGCCGCCGAAGGCGTGGCTGCACTTCAGGCCGCCAATCGCGACTGGGGCCTGGCACTGGCGGACGGTGAAATCGATTATCTGGCCGAGCAGTACGCACAGCTCGAGCGCGATCCAACCGACGTCGAACTGATGATGTTTAGCCAGATCAACTCCGAGCATTGTCGGCACAAGATATTCAACGCCGAGTTCACAATCGACGGCGAAACACGGGCCAAGTCCCTGTTCGACATGATCCGCGACTCGCATCGGGCGCGCCCGGAGGGCGTGCTCTCGGCCTATCGGGACAACGCCTCGGTGATCGAGGGCGCTGCCGCGACGCGCCAGATAGTCGAGCCTGATCGCGTGTATCGCACGGTCGAGGAGCCGGTGCATATCCTCATGAAGGTGGAGACCCACAACCACCCGACCGCGATCGCGCCTAATCCGGGTGCGGCCACCGGTGCCGGCGGCGAGATCCGCGACGAGGCGGCGACCGGCCGCGGTGGCAAGCCCAAGGCCGGCCTGAGCGGTTTTTCGGTATCGGATCTGCGCATGCCGGGCGATATGCAGCCCTGGGAAAAAGACGCCGAGCACCCGCTGCATATCGCCACCGCTTTCGATATCATGCGCGAAGGCCCGATCGGCGCGGCACGCTATAACAACGAGTTTGGCCGGCCGGCGCTGACCGGCTATTTCCGTAGCTTCCAGTACGCATCAGACGCCACTGGCCTGCGCGGCTATCACAAGCCGATCATGATTGCCGGCGGCATGGGCAATGTACGCCCTGGTCACGTCGACAAACACGTGGTGCCGGTCGACGCGAAGCTGGTCGTGCTCGGTGGGCCGGCCATGCTGATTGGTCTGGGCGGCGGCGCGGCCTCGTCCATGGCCAGCGGCACATCGTCTGCCGAACTGGATTTCGCCTCGGTGCAGCGCGCCAATCCGGAAATGGAGCGCCGCTGTCAGGAAGTCGTCGAGGGCTGTATCGCGCTGGGCGGCGCCAACCCGATTGCCTCGATTCATGATGTGGGCGCGGGCGGGCTGTCCAACGCGCTGCCCGAGATCATCGACGCCGACGACCGTGGTGGTCATATCCGCCTGCGCGACGTGGACGCGGCTGATGTAAGCCTGTCGCCTATGGAGATCTGGTGCAACGAATCGCAGGAGCGCTATGTGCTCGCGATCGGCGCTGATCAGCTCGCCGCATTCGAAGCGCTATGCGAACGCGAGCGGTGTCCGTACGCCGTAGTCGGCACCGCCACAGCCGAACCACGTCTGCTGCTCGACGACGGCGAAGCCGAGTCTGACGACACACGCCACCCGGTCGATATGCCCATGGGCGTGCTGCTGGGTCGTACGCCACAGATGCAGCGTGATGTGGTTCATCAAAGCGTCGATCTGCGGGCCTGGGATCATACGACGATCGATATTCAGGATGCCGTACACCGCGTACTGCGCGTGCCGAGTGTCGCCAGCAAGTCGTTTCTGATCACGATCGGCGATCGCAGCGTCGGCGGCATGACCGCCCGCGATCAGATGGTGGGGCCCTGGCAGGTGCCGGTGGCCGACGTGGCCGTCACCACCTCGGATTACCTCGGCGACACGGGCGAGGCCATGGCCATGGGCGAACGCACGCCGATTGCGCTGCTGGACGCGCCGGCCTCGGGGCGTATGGCCGTGGCCGAAGCGGTGACCAATATCGCCGCGGCGCGTATCGACAAGCTCACCGATATCCGCCTGTCCGCCAACTGGATGGCAGCCTGCGGGGAGCCGGGCGAGGACGCGCGTCTCTACGACACGGTGCATGCCGTGGGCGAGCAACTCTGCAGCGAACTGGGCCTGGCCATTCCGGTGGGCAAGGATTCGTTGTCCATGCGCAGCGTGTGGACCAATGACAACGGCGATACGCGGCGCATGAGCGCGCCGCTGTCGTTGATCGCCTCGGCGTTCGCACCGGTGATCGGTGCCCGCGCGACGCTTACCCCGCAGCTTGTCACCGGCGGACTGGCCACGCGTCTCGTACTGGCCGATCTGGGCAACGGCCGCAATCGACTGGGTGGCTCTGCGCTGGCGCAGGCCTTCGGCGAACTCGGCGACACACCGCCGGACCTGGACAAGCCGAAACAGCTGCGTCAGTTCTTCGAGGTGATCCAGCGGCTGGCCGCCGAGCAGCGGATTCATGCCTATCACGATCGCAGCGACGGCGGCCTGCTGGCCTGCGTGGCCGAAATGGCGTTTGCCGGCCATGCCGGCGTAGAGGTGGCTCTCGATAATCTCGGCGGCGACGCTATCGCCGCGCTGTTTGCCGAAGAGCTTGGCGCGGTGATTCAGGTCGGCGCCGACGATGCATCGGTCGTGGTGGGCGAACTGCGGGCGGCGGGGCTGACCGCCCACGATATCGGGTCGGTGACCGACGCTGCGCAGATCGCGTTCCGGCACGCCGGCGTGGACGTGTTCGCGGCCGAGCGGGTCGATCTGCATCGCCGCTGGGCGGCTACCAGCTTTCGTATGCAGGCCCTGCGCGACGATCCGGACTGTGCACAGTCTGAATACAACGCGCTGTTGGACGACAGCGATCCGGGACTGCCGGCCGCGACGGGCTTTGATATCACCGAGGATGTGGCCGCACCGTTCATCAATACGACTCGCCCGCGGGTGGCGATCCTGCGCGAGCAGGGCGTCAACGGCCACAACGAGATGGCATTCGCCTTTACGCGTGCTGGCTTCGAGGCCGTGGACGTGCACATGAGCGAGATCGTCGCCGGCGGACGTGATCTGAGTGATATGCAGGGCATCGCGGCCTGTGGCGGCTTTTCCTACGGCGATGTGCTCGGCGCCGGTCAGGGCTGGGCCAAGTCGATCCTGTTCAATGCTCAGACGCGGGCCGCGTTCGAGGCCTTCTTCAACCGTGACGACACCTTCACGTTGGGCGTCTGCAACGGCTGTCAGATGTTGGCAGCACTGGCCGAGATCATTCCCGGCACCGATGGCTGGCCCACGTTTGTAGCCAACGCATCGCGCCAGTTCGAGGGGCGAACCAGTGCGGTGGAAGTCATGGACTCGAAAGCGGTGCTGCTCGACGGCATGGCCGGCACGCGCGTGCCGATTGCCGTGGCCCACGGCGAAGGGCGTGCTGTGTTCGCCGGCGCCGACGATCTGGCGACGCTTACTGCCAACGGCCAGCTCGGCATGCGCTATGTCGATAATCGCGGTGCGGCCACCACAACCTATCCGGCCAACCCGAACGGCTCACCCGACGGCGTAACCGGGCTTTGCAACGCCGATGGGCGCGTCCTTATCACCATGCCGCACCCGGAACGTGTCACGCGCAGCGTGAATCTGTCCTGGGCGCCGAAAAGCTGGGGTGAAGCCAGTCCCTGGGCTCGGTTGTTTGGCAATGCAAGGCGGTTTGTGAGTTAGACGCGCGCGTATCTTCGGATGAGCGGTGTTGGCGCTGAGTGTCTGAGTCAGGGTATACACGAGTGCTTTGCGCAGATAATTTTCGCAAATCGGTTTCTGACGGCATTAGCGGTATGTTGGCGTCGAACGGGGTTGGGGTTTCGCACTGCTGTGCGAGCTACTTATCTTGCTTGCCCGAGATAAGCAACCAACAGAAGGGCACCCCATCGTGCGTCGATGCTGTGCATCGATTCCTTGCGGTGCTGGCAGAAAGAGCGCCGACGGAACTCGCTATCGCGCAGACATCCGTCGGCTTTATCTCTTTCCGGCTCCGCTGCTCAGCGCGGCGCGAAGGGGGGGGTAAATACAGAACTCGTCGCAGCAATTGCGCCGACTCGAAGGTGCATGCCTGTATTCGGGCCCCGTGTGAAGCCACGAGAAGCACAGCGGCGATGGATGTCCGAGGCATCGCCTCGGGGCTCATGCCGAACGCCAGCGGTCGCATCCCAGCTACCCCGGGGAAAGCCCTGCTCATCGCCTCGTACGGCACCGGCGAAGCCGGCGCGTAACCCAGGCGTCTTTTGCTCTGCTTCCGTTCGTTTGGACGAGCAAACGAACGGGAGTCGCGCAGCAGCGCGAAAACCGTAGCTCGATAAAATTCAGTATGTTGATTGGCTACGCAAGCCCTGCTTAATCCCTTCGGTCTGAGTTTGCACAGTCGATTGCCGCCATATTGTTCAACAATACCGTTTGTGGTTGACTGGTCGCAGAATTCGACGTCCCGGCAATCACAGCACCATGACCACGATAGATCTCAACAGCGACGTCGGTGAATCCTTCGGCAACTGGCGTATGGGCGACGACGCGGCGATCTTCCGCTCGGTGTCCAGCGCCAATATCGCCTGCGGCTTCCATGCCGGCGACCCATCCACGATCGCCCAGACCTGTCGAGACGCGGTGGCGTCGGGCATCACTATCGGCGCCCATGTCGGCTATCGCGATCTGGCCGGTTTCGGCCGGCGTTTTGTCGATTGCTCGGCAACCGAACTCGCCGACGACGTGCTCTATCAGATGGGCGCCCTGCAGGCGATGGCCCGAGCGGCGGGCGGTGAGATCCGCTACGTGAAGCCTCACGGTGCGCTCTATCACGCAATGATCGATCACGAGATTCACGCGCAGGCGGTGGTCGCTGCGCTCAAGGCGTTCGGTGGCGATCTGCCGCTGCTGCTGCTGCCCGGTTCGATCGCGCTGGAAAAAGCCGAGGCGGCCGGTCTGCGCGGCGTATCCGAAGCCTTTGCCGACCGCGCCTACAATGCGGACGGCTCATTGGTGTCGCGTCGAGAAAAGGGCGCGGTGCTGCACGATAGCGCCACGGTCACAGCCAACATGGTGCGCCTGGCCCAGGACGGCACACTGGTCGCGCGCGACGGTCGCGTACTCGAAACCCGCGCTGAGAGCATCTGTCTGCATGGGGACAGTCCGGGCGCGGTCGAGATGGCAGCGGCAGTGCGCGGTGGCCTGGAGGACGCGGGCATCTCGATTCAGAGCTTCGCGTGAGCAGGGTCTCTATTCGTTGGGCCGGCACGCGGGCGCTGCTGATGGAACTGGCGTCACTGGATACGGTATTGGCCTACCACAGCGCCTTGCGCGCAGAGCCCTCGCCGGGTCAGATCGATGTGTTGGCCGCTGCCACCACGGTGTTAATAAAATACGACTCGCATCGCAGTGCGCGCCAGGCGCATGAGCGCGTACGGCGCATGAAGCCAGCCGCGGTCGACTCGACCCAGGGCAAGACGGTCGAAATCCCGGTGATTTACGACGGCGACGATCTGGAAGCGGTCGGTGCGCTTACCGGGCTCGGCGCGGCCGGTGTGATCGAAGCCCATACAGGCCAGATCTGGCGTGGCGCCTTCGGCGGGTTTGCGCCTGGGTTTACTTATCTCGTTGGCGAAAACGACGCGCTCGAAGTGCCGCGGCGGGACTCGCCTCGTACCGCCGTACCTGCAGGATCGGTCGCGCTGGCTGGACACTTTTCGGCCATATACCCCGGCCAGTCGCCCGGCGGCTGGCAGCTGATTGGCCGTACCGACGCGCGGCTCTGGGATATCGAGCGCGAACAGCCCGCACTCGTGCGCCCCGGCGACAGAGTGCGCTATGTGGCGGTCGAGCAATTGGGTGAGCAGCGGGCGTCGCTGTCGGCGTCCGGCGTCAACGCGACGCCGGACAGCGCGCCTCGGGCAGTCGAAATCATGGCCCCCGGCCTGCAATCGCTGATCCAGGACCTGGGTCGCCCGGGGCTCGGCGATCTGGGCGTATCGGCCGCGGGTGCGGCTGATGTCTCTGCCGCCCGACAGGCCAATCGACTGGTCGGCAATCCACCCACCGACGCGGTAATCGAGACCGTGATGGGCGGTCTCAAGCTGCGTGCACGCACCGATATCGTGCTGGCCCTGAGCGGCGCGCGATCACCCGCGTCTATCGACGGCGACCACGGTCGTCGCCCCGCCCCCCTGCACGCACCGTTTCGGCTGCGTGACAGCGAGACCCTGGAACTGGCCAAGCCCACCTCAGGCCTGCGCAGCTATCTTGCGGTACGCGGCGGTATTGACGTGCCGAGCGTGCTGGGCAGCCGCTCCACGGACTCGATGTCGGGTATCGGCCCCGCGCCATTGGAATCCGGGCAAGTGCTGGCCGTGGGCGAAGCCGGCAACGCGCATATCGTGGGCATGCCGGAGGCCTCGACGCTGCGCCCGCTGATCTCCTTGTCCGCCAAGCGAGACGAATCGACAGCAAAGACACGAGGCGACAGCGCCAACGCAGCGGACACGGCGGTGTTGCGTATCACGCTCGGCCCGCGCGACGACTGGTTCAATGCCGACGCTCTGGAGGCGCTCTGTCGCCAGCGCTGGATTGCCACCGAGCAGTCCAATCGGATCGGGGTACGACTGGCCGTGCCCTCGGATGACAACGCATGCCAGACGCGCGTGCTCGAACGCAGCCGCGACGGCGAGCTGGCCAGCGAGGGCGTCGTGGCGGGATCGCTGCAGGTGCCGCCGTCCGGCCTGCCGGTGCTTTTCCTTGCCGATCATCCGGTGACCGGCGGTTATCCGGTGATTGCTGTTGTGCTGGCCGAAGACCTGTCTGTCGCAGCTCAACTGGCGCCGGGGACCGGCGTATGGTTTGTGGTCGTGGACGCGGATACGCTCGAACCCGTGGTCGGAGAAGCGGGCTACAACGACGCCGCAGTCGCGCTGGCGCGTGATCTTGCCGCCAACCCACGCCGAGGACATCAACAATGAAAAAGATCCTGATCGCCAATCGCGGCGAAATCGCCGTGCGTGTCGTGCGTGCCTGTCGCGACGCGGCGCTGACGTCCGTCGCGGTTTACGCCGATCCGGACGCCGACGCCTTGCACGTACGGCTGGCCGACGAGGCCTACAGCCTGGACGGCACGGCGAGCGAAGACACGTATCTCGACGGCGAACGGTTGATCGAGATCGCGGCCCGGGCAGGCGCAGACGCGGTGCATCCCGGTTACGGCTTTCTATCCGAAAACGCCGATTTCGCCCAGGCCGTCATCGATGCCGGGCTGTGCTGGATTGGCCCGACGCCGCAGGCGATCCGTGATCTGGGCAACAAGGTGACCGCGCGCGCGATCGCCGTACAGGCCGGCGCACCGCTGGTGCCGGGCAGCGACGGGCCGGTGGCCGACGCCGATGCGGTGCGCGTGTTTGCAGAGGAACACGGGCTGCCGGTGGCGATCAAGGCGGCCTTCGGCGGCGGCGGGCGGGGCATGCGTATCGCGCGCGAGATGGACGATATCGACGATGCGTTCGAGTCGGCGGTACGGGAATCGACAGCCGCCTTCGGCCGCGGCGAATGCTTTGTCGAACGTTTTCTGGACAAGCCGCGCCACGTCGAGGCACAGATACTGGCCGACACGCACGGCAATATCATCGTGCTCGGCACGCGCGACTGCTCGTTGCAGCGGCGTAACCAGAAGCTGGTCGAAGAGGCGCCGGCGCCGTTTCTAAGCGACGATCAGCGCGAACGTATTCATGAATCCGCGCGTGATATCTGTCGCCAGGCCGGCTATACCGGCGCCGGTACCGTCGAATATCTGGTCGCACCTGACGGCGTCATCTCTTTTCTGGAAGTCAATACGCGTCTGCAGGTCGAGCATCCGGTCACCGAGCAGATCACCGGCGTGGATATCGTGGCCCAACAGTTTCGTATTGCCGACGGTCTGGAAGTCGAGCCCAAACACGATCCGGCGCCGGTTGGGCACGCCTTCGAGTTCCGGCTCAACGCCGAAGATCCGGCTCAGGGGTTTCTGCCCTGTCCGGGTACGATCGAGGTATTCGAAGCGCCTACCGGCGCCGGTATTCGTGTGGATTCGGGCGTGCAGTCGGGCTCGATCGTGCCGGATGCCTATGACTCGCTCATGGCCAAGCTGATCGTGACCGGCGCAGACCGGGCGCAGGCGCTACGGCGGGCGACCAGCGCGCTGGACGAGATGGTCATCCGCGGCGTGCCAACGGTGCTTGCGTTCCATCGCGCGGTCGTCCGCGATCCGGCCTTCATAGCCGATGATCAGCTGGGCGTGCATACGACCTGGATCGAGAACGACTTCCACGAAACGCTGGCAGCGTCATCGGAGCTGGCCGCGGCCGCACCGGGCGCGGCTCGAAAACGGCTGACCATCGATATCGACGGCAAGTCGGTTCAGCTCGGCCTGCCCGAGCGGCTGCTGACGGCTCTGATCGAGGGCCGCGTGACTGGCGATGCCAACGGCGGCGCACCGGAGAACGACGAGGCTGCAGACGATACCGCGCTGGTGGCACCGATCAATGGAACGCTGGTGAAATGGCTGACTGAGGACGGCGCTGCGGTGGAAGCCGGTGACGGCGTGGCCGTGCTGGAAGCGATGAAGATGGAAACGAAAGTCAACGCCCATCGCGCCGGTCAGCTCGAGCGGGGCAAGCCGCAGGCCGGAGACCGCGTGGAGCGGGGCGATGCGCTGGCACATATTGCCTGATGCGGCTCTGACCTAGTGGTTATAATCGCGGGCCGAGTGGTTTCTCACGCCTTGTCCGCAAGACCTATAAGCTGCTTGCCGCCATCTCTATGCATACCGGTTGAGCTAGCCCGGCACAACATTCATGACGATGACTGACTGTCCGAACTCGGTGTACTACGAAGACAGGCAAGGTGCCATGCATGCGCATACCGGGGCGTGGGTGGCCGAGGACCTGCGCGCGCGCATCGCGGCGGGTCGTCTCGTGGCCGGCCAGAAACTCTCGGAGCAGGCGCTGGCGGATATGTTGCGCGTATCCCGTAACACCCTGCGCGAGGCCTTCACGACGCTGGCCGGTGAATCGATCGTGACACGGATCCCCAATCGGGGTGTCTTCGTGGCGCAGCCCGACGCGAGTGACGTGCGCGAGATTTACGCCGTGCGGCGCATCATCGAACCGGCGGCGGTACTCTGGAGCACGCCCGATGCCGGCCAGCTGGCTGGGTTGGAGCAGATCGTGGCGGGCGCGGCGGGCGCACGTGAGGCCAATAATATCGCCGCCATGGCCGACGCCAACCAGGCGCTGCACGAGGCGATCATCGCGCTTGCCGGGAGTCGGTCTCTTGCCCAGTTGACGGCACGGCTGCTGGCTCAAATGCGGCTGATCTTCCACGCAATGGCCACAGCCCCCGATTTTCATAGCCACTATGTCAATCGCAACATCGAACTCGTGGCCTGTATTCGGCGCGGTCATCGTGAGACGGCCGCCGCCATGCTTCGGGACTATCTGGATACCGCAGAGGCGGAACTGCTCGGGCATATGCAGAACACGCCATAGTTCAGCGCAGGCAGGGTCCTACGGCACCAGATAATCGCTGTCACGCGCGTCGGTGATCAGCATATGGCCCGGCGCATGACCGATGGCCAGTTCCGGCCGCGTTTCCATCACGGCGGCCTGCGGCGTCACGCCGCAGGCCCAGAAGACAGGGATATGGCTCTCCGGAATTATTACCGGGTCGCCGAAATCCGGCCGTTGCAGGTCGTGGATACCCAGCTCTGCGGGATTACCGACATGGACAGGCGCGCCGTGAACCGCCGGATAGCGCGAGGTGATGCGCACGGCGTCGGCGATCTGGGACGATGGTATCGCACGCATGGACACCACCAGCGGGCCGGTCATCGAGCCGGCGGACGCACAACGTCGCGTGGTTCGATACATGGGCACATTCACGCCCTGATCGATATGCCCGATGGCGATACCGCCGGCGCGGAGTGCGGCCTCGAAGGTGAAGCTGCAGCCTACGATGAACGTCACCAGGTCGTTGCGCCACCACGCGCGGATATCGGTCGGCTCGTCCACTTTCTCCCCGTTCTCATAAACCACGTAGCGTGGCACGTCGGTACGGATATCGCCGTCAACGAGCAGCGGCCCGGCCGTTTCGCCGGCGTCGAGCACGCCCAGCACAGGGCAGGGCTTTGGATTGCGCTGGGTAAACAGCAAGACATCGAACGCCAGTGCTTTCGGCACGATGATGAGATTGGCCTGAGCATGGCCATACGCCATGCCCGAGGTCTGTTCGCACAGCCCATCGCGGAACGCGGCGCGAGCCTGGGCCGCTGTCCAACCGGCACGTTCGGCTGATTGCCTGGGCGCCAGACGCCGGTTGTTTTGAGCCGCGGCGCTCATCCAGCCCCCAGCTTGGCCAGCCCGCCCAGAGAGCTTGCGCCCAGGAACAAGGTCAGCAACCAGGTCGCCATGCCTATGCCGAGCAGCCACTTGGGATAGTCGTAGCCGTCCAGCAGATCGCGCCGACGCCAGGCTACCCACAGCAATATGCCGAAACCCACCGGTAGAATCAGGCCGTTGAAGGCGCCGGCAAATATCAGCAGCTGCTGCGGCGCCTGGCCGAGTACGGCATAGATCCCGGCACAGAAGACGATGAACACGACCGTGATCCAGTTGCGGGTGCGTTCGCTCGTGCTCGAGCGCGTGATGAAGGATACCGATGTGAAAGCGGCCCCGATCACCGAGGTGAGGGCAGCGGCCCACAGCACCACGCCGAATACACGCGTGCCGATATCGCCGGCGGCGGCACCGAAGGCCTCGGCGGCCATGTTGTCGCTGGTGAGTGCCACGCCGCTGGCGACCACGCCCAGAATCGCCAGGAACAGCAGAACGCGCATGATTCCGGTAATGACGATGCCGATCACGGAATTGACGGTAATCTCGCGCACGTAATCGAGCCCGGTCGCGCCGGAATCGAGCATGCGATGGGCGCCGGCATAAGTGATATACCCGCCCACCGTGCCGCCCACCAGCGTGGTGATGATGAGCCAGTCGATCTGTTCAGGCCAGACGGTGTTCTTGAGCGCTTCGCCCACCGGCGGCGCGGCGACGATGGCCACGTAGATCATGAGCAGGATCATGATCGCGCCCAGTGCCACGACTATCCGATCAAGCGCAACGCCGGCCTTGTTGCTGGAAAAGATGAGGATCGCGATCACGGCCGACAGAATGCCGCCGATCTTGGGGCTGAGGCCGAGCATCGCATTGGCGCCAAGACCGGCGCCGGCGATATTGCCGATATTGAAGACCACGCCGCCAATGAATACGAGTGCGGCGAGAAACCAGCCGAGGCCGGGCAGCACGCTGTTGCCGAGCTCCTGGGCGCGCATGCCGGATACGCCGATCACGCGCCATACGTTGAGCTGTACGGCGATATCGATCAGCGTGGAAACCAGTATCGCAAAGGCGAATGCCGCACCCAGCTGAACCGTGAAGACCGTGGTCTGGGTGATGAAGCCGGGCCCGATGGCGCTGGTCGCCATCAGGAACATCGCGCCGAACAGCGCGGTGCGGCGCGCGGTCGCGCTCATGGCTGCTTTTGTGGGTCGGGTCTCCGCCATATTGTTATCCGTGTTTTGCAGGCCGGCAGGCCTGCGAGGACTTGTTCATCGACAGTACAGGTTGTTGAACAATTCTCGCAACTTTGTTGAACAATACGCGGCTGCAGTCGTGGAACGGGCTGTAAGTGTCCCGGCAATCTGGCGGTTTGCGACTGCGACAGCTGACGTTATGACTGCAGAGCTGGCCATTGTCTGTCGGCGCCACTCGCGCAGGGGGAGTTGCTGGACGGGCTGGTAAGACGAACGGGTGCCATCAGATCCGCAGCGAGCGCAGCAAGCCGTTTTATCTATCGTCGGAGGCGCGTTGAGAGCGGTGCGGCCGGCAGGGCACTGTGAGGTCGAGTGGCGCCGAGCGCTGGGCTACCGCCAGTTTTTGATCGACGTACTGTGCCGATTCGCGCCGCCACGCGGGCTGGTGTGCGACAGGCATGGGTGGACAAGTCATCGGGATCGGCGCCGAAGCCGGCACCGGGCCGGCCTCGGCGGGGTGATCAGCCGTCGCTATAGATCTGTCGGAGATCGTGACGCGAGACCTTGCCGATCGCGTTACGGGGAATAGTATCGACCAGGCGTAGGTCGGTCAGGCGCTGAAACTTGCCGACACGCTCGTTAACCCATGCCTGGATGTCTTGTGCGCTCGCGTTGTCGCGGGCAATCACGAACGCCACCGGCGTCTCGCCCCAGCGCTCGCTGGGCACGCCGAATACCGCGGCGTCCAGCACCGCGTCATGCGTACGCAGCACGGCTTCCAGATCACTGGGGAACAGGTTGAAGCCACCGGAGATTATGGTGTCCTTGACGCGATCGACAATGGTGACGAAGCCGTCTTCATCGAAGTGGCCGATATCGCCGCTGCGGATGAAACGCAGGCCGCTGTCCGGGTCGTGCCACTCGGCGTCCCGCGTGCGTTCGCTGTCGCCGTAGTAGTCGCGCATCATTACCGCCGAGCGGCCGACGATCTCGCCGGTTTCTCGTGGGTCGATCTGGCGGCCGTCGGCATTGATAATGCGAATATCGTGGCCCTCACGGGGCTGGCCGACCGTATGCAGCTTGTCGGGATGCTCGTGGGCGGCGAGCACGCAGCTGCCGCCGCCTTCGGTCATGCCATAGAACTCGGTCAGGCCGCCGGGCCAGCGTTCGAGTACTTGTGCCTTGAGTGCAGCCGCGAACGGCGCGCTGGTCGAGAACTTCAGCTCAAAGCACGACAGATCCGTGGTGTCGAACGCGGGATGGTCGAGCAGGCGCTGGTACTGCACCGGTACCAGCATGGCATGGGTGGCGCGATGCTGTTCGGCGAGGGCGAGGAAGGCGCCGGCGTCGAATCTGGGCATGAGCACGAGCGTGCCACCGGCGACCAGCGCGGGCAGAAAACACACGAGCGTGGTATTCGAGTAGAGCGGCGTGGAGATCAGTGTCACGCAGTCGCTGTTATAGATCGCCTGCACGCTGCCCGCCGATTGAGTCCAGCGCATGGCATGGGTATGCACGATGCCCTTGGGTGTGCCCGTCGTGCCCGATGAGTAGATGATGTTGAACACGCCCTCGGGATCGTTGGCGACCGCCTCAGGGCTGCTGCCCTCGGGCGCCAGCCATTCGGATAGCGCACCGAATGCCTCATCGCCGTTCATGCTGATGCCGGAAACCCCGGTGCGAGCGCGCACGGCGGCTACGGCGTTGTGGCCGTAGGTATCCACGAACACGACACTCGCCCCGCAGTTGTCGAGCATCAGCCCCAGCGCGTCGCTGGTGCAACTCGGTGCCAGTGGCGCGAAGGCCGCACCGACACGCAGGGCGGCAAGCATGATCACGACGTAGTCGATGGCGTTGGCGCCGCACAGGGCCACGACATCATGCGGGGCAATGCCATCGCGCTGCAGAGCGGCGGCGGCGCGGTCGATGGTCTGGTCGAGCCGGCGATAGCTGATCTGTTGCTCGGCGGCGATCAGGGCGACCCGATCCGGCTGGGTTTGTGCGTGTCGGCGCACGGCGTCCGACGGCTGTGCCCACTCGAGGGCCGGATCAGTTGTCGGCTCTATATAAGGGTCTTCGCTGTGACTCGTCATGATTGGACTACTCGTAGGTGTTGGAGGCGCAGCCGCGGATGGACGTACTCAGCGTCCACGCGCAAGTAGACGCGCCGCGACGGTAAAGTGCGGCTGGTCCACCATGCGGCCGTCGAGTTGAAATGAGGCGGCATCCGGATTGTCGTCCACCAGTGCCTGTACTTTTGTTGCCCACTCCAGGGCTTCGGCGCTGGGCGCGAGCCCTGTATGCAGCGTGTCGAGTTGGGCCGGATGAATCGCCATCTTCGAGGTATAGCCGAGTTCGCGCGCGTAGTCGCATTCGGCGGCCAGTGCGTCGAGATCGTGAAAATTGGCGCTGATGCTGTCGATCGCATCAACCCCTGCGGCGGCGGCCATGAGCACACAGTGCATACGCATCGCCTGGGCGAGCGCCTCGTTGGCAGTCGTAGTGCCAGCGATCGGTGGGCGGCCCAGTACCGCCGACAGATCCTCGGTTCCCCAGCTGTAGCCACGCAGGCGTTCGTGTCCGCGCGCCAGTGTCGTGCTCTGTTCGCCGACCACCGAGCGGGCGGTTTCGGTGATGATGCCGACGACACCGATCGGTTTGTTCGCGATGCGGTCGCGGGCTTCCAGTGCGTCGAGCCAGTGGCCCATGCGCTGGAGCTGGGCATGATCACCCAGCTTGGGATGAATGATGCCGGCAACGGCTGCCAGTGGCAGGGCGGCCAGTTCGGCAAGCGCCGTATCCGGGGCGCTGGCGTTGACGCGTACCCACAGCGCCGGTGCGGCCAATGCTGCCGCCTCGCTGTTGAGGAACTCGACCGTGACCTGCAGCGCCTCGGCCTTGCGCGTCGGGGCGACCGAATCCTCCAGATCGAGAATGACGGCATCGGCCTGCGAGGCGGCCGCCTTGTCTATTTTCCGGGCGGAGTCGCCGGGAACGAACAGCCATGAGCACGGGCTTTTGTGATGTGCCGTCATGCCGAGGTATCCGAGGGCAGACGATGCATCATCGCCTGGCGGCGGCAGGTCGCGACTTCGGTGCCGTCCTGCTTGAACGCACGATGGACGAATTCAACGATGCCCACGTCCGGCTTTGAGCGGCTGGCGCGCAGGCTGGCGACTTCAGTCGTCACATGGACGGTATCACCGTGAAACAGCGGCGCCGGGAAACGGGTATCACTCATGCCCAGATTGCCGACCGTGGTCCCCAGCGTGGTGTCCTGAACCGATATGCCGATCATCAGGCCTAGCGTGAACAGGCTGTTGACCAGGGGTTGGCCGAACGGCGCCTTCGAGGCGAACTCGCGATCGATATGCAGGGGCTGCGGATTCATGGTCATGCCACAGAACCACATATTGTCGGCTTCGGTCACGGTGCGTGTAAGTTCGTGCTCGAAGCGTTGCCCTTCTTGAAACTGTTCGAAATACAGGCCGGCCATGGATGTCTCCCGTCCTTGGTGATTGTCTTGAAAATCGGCGCTCACTGAAAGCACAAAAACAGTCCGTCAATGAACCCAAACAAAAAAGCGATGCTGGAGTGCGTGCGCCCTGATTACTCCGGCTGAGCATCGTTTTTGATCAGTATTCCCCTTGTCGTTAATTTGCATTTTATCCCGCGTTCATTTGCGGACTTTTTCTTCAGGCTGCAGTCAACAGGCGAACAACGGTTACGACGTTTCCCGATCGCCCGGCAGCACGAGCGCGCCGGCGGCGACGAGCGCATCGATGGCGGCGTCGTCCATCCCGTATTCCTTGAGCACCTGGCGGCCATTAATGCCCAGCGCTGGCGCCGGGCGATCCTCGACCGCGGGCGCGTCGATGAAGCGCAACGGCTGGCGCAGCGTTGTGATCGCGCCCTCGGTGGGGTGATCGACGGGCTGAAAGAAGTTCACCGCTTGCAGATGTCGGTCTTCCAGCAGATCTTCCAGCCGGTTGACCGGCCCGCAGGGAATATCCAGCTGCTTGAACTCAGCCAGCCATTCGGCGGACGTGCGTGAGGGCGTGGCCTCATCCAGCACGGCATAGAGTTCGCCGATCCGCTCGCTGCGCTTTGAGGCGTCACGCACCCAGTCGGCATCGGCCAGATCGTCGCGGCCGATCATGCGCAGGAACTTCGACCAGTGTTTGGTCGAATAGGGCAGTGCGGCGATATAGCCGTCTGCGGTGCGATGTGGGCGTCGATGCGGCGAGGTCAGCCGGTCATAGCGCAGGGAGCCTTCGGGCGGGTCGAATACATGCCCTGATAGATGCTCGGCGAGCATGAACGAGGCCAGGCTTTCGAACATGGCAGCTTCCACGGCCATACCAAAGCCGGTGCGCTCGCGCGACATCAGCGCGCCCAGAATGCCGGCCAGCGCGTACAGGCCGGCCACCTTGTCGGTGACGATCGTGGGCAAAAGCGTAGGCTCGGCGTCGGGGTCGATATTCATCGATGCAAAGCCGGTCATGGACTGGATCACGTCGTCGTAGGCCGGATCGTTGGCGTACGGGCCGTCACTGCCGAAGCCTACGGCCGCACAGTAGACCAGTCGTGGGTTGAGCTGTCCCAGACGCTCGTAACCCAGATCCAGACGCTCGATTGCCTTGGGGCGCATGTTGTGCAGAAACACGTCGGCGTCCGCGATCAGTCGATCCAGCGCAGCCCGCCCCTCGGTGGTCTTGAGGTCAAGCGAGATCGAGCGTTTGTTGCGATTAAGGTTGATATAGCCGGCACCCATGCCGCGGCTGCGCGCCGGTGCGGCGGCGCGGAATATGTCGCCATCAGGCGATTCGACCTTGATCACGTCGGCACCGAAGTCGGCCAGCATCTGCGATGCAAACGGCCCGAAGACCACGGTGCTCAGATCGAGCACGGTCACGCCTTTCAACAATTGGAACATCCGGGCTCCTTACCTGGATTGTCGGCGCCTGGCGCGCCGAGTTTTGAACATGGGCCCACAGACAGCGCTGATCGTTGTCGTTGGCGAGAGTCTTGCACGCTCCGAAAATAGCTGCAATAATTTTTGGAACGAAGGTTCATCTAATGAAACATTTATGAGTTACGCGCCGGTTGCCTCGCTCATGCGTGGATTGAAAGTGCTGGAGGCGGTCAATCGCCTGGGGCCGGCGCGCCTGACCGATATTCAAAACGCCACCGGCGTGCCGAAGGCGTCGGCGCTGCGCGTACTCGATACGTTGCGCCACGGCGGTTATGTGACGGTCACGCCGGACAGCCGCGAATACCTGGTGGCGGCGCGTACGCTGTCGCTGTCGAACAACTACCAGGCCGACGAGGTGCTGCTGGCGAGTGCCGCGCCCATTCTCCAGGAGCTGCGCGAGGCTACGGGCTGGCCGTCGGATCTGGCGTTCTATCAGGCCGGCAAGATGGTGATCGCCGACACCAACCGCAAACCCGGCAGCTTTTCGGTCAATCGCAGGATCGGCACCCGGGTCTCGGTGATGCTGACCGCGATCGGTCGTGTGTACCTGTCGTTCTGCGATGAAGCCGAAAGGGCAGCGATCATTCAGACGCTGGTCGCGAGCGACGATCCGGACGAATCCAGGGCCGCCGATACGGCGGCGATCGATGCGCTGGTCGCCGAGACGCGCGCCCGCGGTTATGCGATCAACGAGCGCGAGTCGGTGCCTACCATTCGTGCGGTGGCCGTGCCGGTTGTGCACGACGGCCGTGTGCTGTGTTCGTTCAACGTGATCGGCCTGGCGCAGGCGGTGCCGATGGCCGAATTCGAAACCACCTATATCCCCATGATTCAGGCCGCGCGTGAGCGCATCGAGGCCGCGCTGTCGCAAAACGATTGAGCGGCCGCCGCCGTGGACTCGGATCGCCGCGCAGAACGGTCGACCGGAACAGCCTGGATCCCTACTTGGAAGACGGAGGATAACCCGTGAAAACAATTCAACGCCTCAAATGGTGGCTGGCCGCGTCGAGCTGTGTGTTGGCCGGGCTTGCCACGACGATGACCAGTACCGCGGCATCCGCGGCCACGCTGATGTTCGCCGACTCGTTTCCGTTGTCGCATACCCTGTCCACCGACGGCACCGTGTGGTGGATGAACCGCGTCAAGACCCTCACCGACGGCGATATCACGTTCCGTCATTTTCCGGCCGAACAGCTGGCCAAGGCGGGCGAGATCCTGCAGAAGGTGGAGGACGGCGTGATCCAGGCCGGCTATGTCGGTACCGGGTATGCCAGCGACGAACTACCGCTCAACGGGGCGCTGATGCTACCCGGCGAGGTGCGTGATCCGGTCGCTGCCAGTCGTGCCTACTGGACGCTGCTCAAGAGCGATTCGCCGCTGCGTCAGGAGTTTCTCGACAACGGCGTGGTACCGGTCTACGCGATCATGCTGCCGCCCTACCAACTGGTGCTCAAGCGTGGCCCGGTCGCCACGCTCGACGATCTGCGCGGTCTCAAGCTGCGCTCGACCGGCAGTCTGAATCTCGTGGTGCAGGCGGTCGGTGCCAATCCGGTATCCATGGCCGCACCTGATGCCTATCTGGCGATCCAGCGCGGCACGCTGGACGGCACCGTGCTACCGGTCACGAGCATTGCGCCCTACAAGGTCAACGAGGTGACCAAGAGCCTGAGCACCAACGGTCGGTTCGGCAGTTTCGGTATCACCGTGGTGATGGACAAGACGACCTACGACGATCTGAGCGACGCCCAGAAGAAAGCCGTTGACCAGGCCGGTGACGAGACCGTGGCGCATCTGTCGGCCGTGGTGGAAAAAGAGGTCGCCAAGGATCTAGCCGACTTTCGCGCCCAAGGCATGGCGGTCTATGAACTGCCGGACGAAATGCAGGCCGCGCTCGAGCCGAAGTACGAGTCCGCGCAGCGCGACTGGATCAAACGCATGCAGGCGCGTGGGCTGGACGGTCAGGCGGCCCTCGACGCCTACGAAACCGCGTTGAAACAGGTCGAGACCGCCGACTGAACGGTTGCCACCTGGAATAGATCAGCCGGAGATATCAATGCTTGCAAGAATCCATGCCGGTGTCGAGATTGCCTTGTTCTGGCTGGCCGGTGCAGCGCTGGTCGCGATGATGGTGCTGGTCAGCGCCGACGTGATCGCGCGCTATGTCTTCAATGCGCCACTGACCTTCCAGTTCGAGTTGACCACCAATTATCTGATGGTAATGGTGGCCACGCTGGCGCTGCCCTGGTGCAGCCGGCGCGGAGCCTTCATCCGGCTGTCGGTGATCGGCCGTTTTCTGGGCGTGCGCGGGCGCAATGTGCTGTACGCCTTCAACGCATTGCTGGCGGCCGCTGTGCTGTTGGCCATCGCCTGGTTCTCCGGTGCCCGTACCCTCGACAAGTACCTGGGCGGTGACGCGATGTTCGGCGTGATCGACTGGCCCGTCTGGCTGTCGCTGGTCTGGGTGCCGATCGGCTGTGCGATGCTCGCCCTGCGACTTGTTGTAGACGGTCTGGTCCGAATTGTAGAGCTCGATGAGGAGCATGAGGTCGCCGATGAGCGCGAACTGGAGATGCGCGATATCGGAGCCGATTCATGATCGTCGCGGCCGGTGTGGCAGTACTGATCGTGCTGTTGCTGATCGAGATGCCGATTGCGTTCGCCATGATGATCGCGGCAACGGTGGGCCTGTATCTGGTCGGCGGTGAATCGTTCGTGGCCAGCTATCTGGCTGACGTCTATCACAGCGTTTCAGCCTCCTACGTCTTTCTCACCATCCCCATGTATGTCCTGCTGGCCCAGTTCATGGCCCAGTCCGGCATGGCGCGCGACATCATCCGGGCCAGCGATCTGTGGCTGGGGCGGCTGCGCGGCGGTCTGGGTGTGGCCTGTGTGATGGCCAGCGCCTTCATGGCAGCGATCATCGGATCCAGTACGGCCAGTTCCGCGACCATGTCGGCGGCGGCGTTTCCCACCATGCGCGAAGTCGGCTACGACCGCCGCGTCTCGGTGGGCATCATTGCCATATCCGGAACGCTGGCGATCATGATCCCGCCCAGCATCGTGCTGATCATCTACGGCATTCTCACCGAGCTGTCGGTGGGCAAGCTGCTGATCGCCGGCCTGCTGCCGGGCCTGCTGACTGCCGCCGGTTATATCGTGACGATCCTGTTCATTGGCTGGCGTCATCCGGAAAAGATGCCCGCCCAGCCGAATTTCGACTTCCGCGCCGCCAGTCGCGCGCTGCTGCCGGTTTGGCCGGTGCTGTTGCTCATGCTGCTGATCGTAGGCGGCCTCTACGGCGGGGCCGCCACGCCCACCGAGATCGGCGCCGTGGGTGCCGCGGCCGCACTCGTGATCACGGTATTGATGCGGCGCATGGACGGCACGCGTTTTGTCACCGCACTTCAGGACACGCTCGGCACCACTGTGATGATCGTGACCATCGTCATCGGCGCGATGATGTTCGGCTATTTCCTGACCCTCACGCAGGCGACCCAGTCGCTGTTTTCGGCGATTCAGGAGTCGGGCATGTCGCCCTGGATGGTCATGGGCCTGCTCGTGCTGATCTATCTGGTGTTGGGCATGTTCATGGATCAGATCGCGATTTTGGTACTGACCGTTCCGCTGACCCATGCGCTGGTCACCCAGCTCGGTTTCGACGGCATCTGGTACGGCATCGTGATCACCAAGACGGTCGAGATCGGCCTGGTCACGCCGCCGCTGGGCCTGAACGTATTCGTGACGTCAGGCGTTACCAAGGTGCCACTGGGCGAGTGTTTTCGTGGTGTTGCGCCGTTCCTGGTGGTCGAGGCCGTTGTGCTCGCGCTGCTGCTGGCGTTCCCGCAGATCTCGTTGTTGCTTCCGAATCTCATGAGCCATTGAGGATAACCAGGTATGAATTTCGACTTGCCAGAAGAACTGATCGCACTCGGCGATGCGGTGGCCGATTTTTCCCGCCGCCGGCTGACAGACGACGCCGAAGCCTATGAGAAAAGCGGCGAGTTCGCCTATGACCTGATTCGCGACATGGGCGAAGCCGGCTTCTTCGGCGCGCCGTTCCCGGAAAGTCTGGGCGGCAGCGAAGCGGGCTTCATGGCGGTGTCGATCATCGCCGAAGAGATTTCGCGCGTGGCGCCGGCCTACGGCTATGCCATGAACATGCAGTGTGCGACCTGTCCGTATACCATCTATAACTGGGGCAGCGAGGATCAGGTCGAGCGGTTCGTACCGGACCTGATTACCGGCAAGTCGATCGGCATGTTCGCGCTGTCCGAGGCCGGCGGTGGCTCGGACCCGGCGGGTGCCATGCGCACGACCGCGCGCCGCGAGGGCGATTACTACCTCCTCAACGGCTCCAAGATGTGGATCACGTTCTCGCATGCGGCAGACGTCGGCGTGCTGTTCGCCAAGACCGACCCAAAGGCCGAGCCGGCGCATAAGGGCATTACTGCTTTCATTGTCGAGCCCAAGAAGTTCGACGGCTATACCGCCCGTCCCATCGACATGCCCGGATTGTCCAAGAGCCTGCGGTCCTGCGAGATCTTCCTGGACGACTTCAAGGTGCCGGTCGAAAACCGTCTGGGTGAGGAGGGCAAGGGTTTTGGTATTGCCATGAACGCGCTCGAATTCGGCCGTCTGACCGTGTCGGCGCGTCTGACCGGCATTGCCCAGGCCGCGCTCGATGCGAGCATCGCCTACGCCAACGAACGTGTGGTCGGCGGTGGCCCGATCGCCCGTCATCAGCTCATCCAGCAGCGCATCGCCGATGCCACCGTGTACGTCGAGGCGGCAAGGCTTATGGCACGGCGTATCGGCTGGACCATGGACCAGGGCCGGACTTCCACCCGTATTGCCTCCAGGGGCAAGTATTTTGCCACCCAGGCCGCGCGCCTGGCGGCCGATGTCGCGCGTGAAGTCTTTGGTGGCAACGCGCTCACGTCCGAATACCCGGTCCATCGGCTACAGGCTTATATCGATATGCTGACCGTGGGCGAAGGCTCGGAAAACGTACAGCGCGTGCTCATCGGCGAGGATGCGCTCGGCATCAAGGATGCGACGCGTCACACGATGCGCAATCGCTTTGTCGGTGTAACCTGAGGCCCTAGCATCACGACACCAAGCAAGGACGCAGTGGCATGAGTCAAGCCAATCCTATTGTCTATCAGCCGAGCAAAGAGGCCATGGCGGACACGCGCATGCAGGACTATATGCGCTGGCTGGCCGACAACGGCTATCCGAGGTTCGATGACTACGACCGGCTGTATCACTGGTCGGTCGAATCACTCGAGGATTTCTGGACCAGCATCTGGGACTACACGGGCGTGATCGCCGAAAGCCGCGGCGACACGGTCTTGGATAGCCGGGCCATGCCTGGCGCGAACTGGTTCCCGGGCGCCCGGCTGAACTTTGCCGAGAACCTGCTACGCGAAGCGATCAACGGCGATGCCGACAGGACTGCAATCATCGGGCTGTCGGAATCGCGCGATGATATCCGCCTGAGCTACGGCGAACTGCTTGGGCAAGTCGGATCCATGGAGGCCTGGCTCGTCGCACAGGGCGTGGCGGCCGGTGATCGGGTGGCCGGGATCGTGGCGCATACGCATGAGCCGATCGTGGCCATGCTCGCCTGTGCCAGCCTGGGCGCAATCTGGTCGTCGGCGTCGCCCGATTTCGGTGTGGCCGGGCTGGTGGACCGGTTTGCCCAGATCGAGCCGAAGATTCTGGTGACGGTCGACGGCTACCGCTACGGCGGCAAGGACTTCGAGCGGGTGAGCCAGATCGATGCGCTCTGCGAACAGATTCCGTCGATCGAAGCCGTGCTGGTCACGCCCAATCACGGGGACGAGGTGCCCGACGGCGATCAGGCCACGCGATGGTCGGACGCATTGGCAGCACATGCGGGAGCCAGGCCGTCGTTCACGCCGCAGCCGTTCGATCACCCGGTCTATATCCTCTTCTCGTCGGGCACGACCGGCGTGCCGAAATGCATTGTTCACGGTGCCGGCGGGGCGTTGCTCCAGCACAGCAAGGAGCTGATGCTGCACGGCGATATTGGTCGCGACGATGTGTTTTTCTACTTCACCACCTGTGGCTGGATGATGTGGAACTGGCATGTGTCGGGCCTGCTGACCGGGGCCACGCTCGTGCTCTACGACGGTAATCCCGGCTATCCGGACATGAACGTGCTCTGGCAGGTCGCCGAGCGCGAGCGCATCACCCATTTCGGCACCAGCGCCAAATGGATTGCCGGCTGTCGCAATGCAGGTATCCATCCCGGCAACGACTACGATCTATCGGCAATGCGCGTGCTGTTCTCGACCGGCTCGCCGCTGCTGCCGGCCGATTTCGACTGGGTCTATGCGCAGGTGAAGACCGATGTGCTGCTGGGCTCGATCTCGGGCGGTACCGATATCGTGTCCTCGTTTGTCGGCGCGTGTCCGTTGCTGGCCGTGCGCCGCGGCGAGATTCAGTGCCGTCTGCTGGGCGTGGCCGCCGAGGCCTTCAGTGAACAAGGCGAGACCATAGTCGACGAGTGCGGCGAACTGGTCTGTACCCAGCCGCTGCCATCGATGCCGGTCAAGTTCTGGAACGATCCCGACGGCTCGCGCTATCGCGAGGCCTATTTCGACTCCTTCAAGGGTATCTGGTCGCACGGCGACTATGTGCTGTTCACAAGCGAGGGCGGGGCGATCATCTATGGTCGGAGTGACGCCACGCTCAATGTCGGTGGTATCCGTATCGGCACCGCCGAGATCTATCGTCAGGTCGAGCCGCTGGAGGCGATCGCCGACAGCCTGGTGGTGGCCCAGCCTTACGGCGAAGACAACCGGATTGTCATGCTGGTCGTGCTCAACGACGGCCATGTGTTTGACGAGGAACTGGAGCGCACCATACGCAAGCGGCTCAAGGACAATGCCAGCCCGCGTCATGTGCCTGGCCTGATCGTGCCCGTGGCCGCATTGCCGTATACGCGCAGCGGCAAGAAGGTCGAGATGGCCGTGGCCAAGATACTGCGTGGGGCGAGCGTCGACAATACCCAGGCGATCGCCAACCCCGAGTCGCTGGCCGATATCGCGGCGATCGAGGCGCTGGAGATTCCCAGTCGCGGTTGAGCCTGGAGGCCGGTAAACCGCGCACGACAACGGCAGGCGCTGACGACGCCGCGTGCGCTCCTTACGCCGCCAAAGTAGGCTCCGGCACCTCTTAAGGTCTGTCGTTGGCGTCGATGGCTGTTGGTTTGCGACCGTTGTGCGTACGCCTTCGGACCCGAAACGCAGACATAGAAAAGGGCGGCCCAGCCGGGCCGCCCTTGATTGATCCTGGCACTTTCTTATCAACCGGTCAGACGGCGTGTTTCATCTTGCGTAGCCGAATCACGTCGTTGAGCGCACAGAAGTCAATGATGGCGCGCATCTGGGCAGGCGCATTCACGAAGCTCAGCGATGCGTTGTTCTGCTGTGCATCGCGGACCCACTCCAGCAGCAAGGCGACGCCTGCGCTGTCGGCGCGGGTCACACCGGAAAGATCGATGATTGTTTCCTCGCCGTCCTCGAACCAGTTCTCCGATTCACGCAGTCGTCGTGGCACGGTTCCGGCGTCCAGTTCGCCGCTCAGGTGGACCAGTTCGCGGTTGTCCTCAATCTCGACGGCGGGGCCCAGGTCAGACGCATCGCCCATCGATCAGCTGCCCGTGTTGTAGCGCGATTCCATGCGTTCGATCAACTGCTCGAGCCCGCCGCTGCGGATCTGCGAGTTGAACTGACCGCGATAGTTGGTCACGAAGGACAGATTGCCGACGCTGCCGTCGTAGATCTTCCACTCTTTGTCGACCAGATGCATCTGGAAGTTCACGGGCGTCTTGGTACCGTCATCGCTGGTCACCACAGCGCGAAAGGTGACGTCTTCGGCGCCATCGGCGGCGCGCACCGGCAGATACTCGATCTGGGTATCGTCGTCGAACGTCAACAGGCCGTTGCCGTAGGTACGGATCAGCATGTTCTTGAACGCCGTCTGAAAGCGCTGACGCTGATCGGGCGTTGCGGTACGCCAGGCTCGGCCAAGCACGAGCTGCGACATATAAGGCAGGTCAACCAGCGGCAGCAGTTCGCTGTCGATCAGGTTGTAGAGCCGCTGCGGATTCTTGCGTAGCTCGCCGCGCTGACCATCCATCTTGGCGAGTACGTTCTGTACGGTCTGCTTGGCGAGCTGATCTGGCGGGGTGGGTGCCGCCAGTGCCAGACCCGGAACGAGTAGGGCGACGGCAATAAAACGGGTCAGTCTGGAAGTCCAGCGGGACATAGTGTTATCCATGTTGTCGATCTTTGATTTCAGCACGAGTATTGGGATCGGCCGATGAATCGATGCTTAATTACAGCGCATTGCGCTCAGGGGTTGCCGCTCGGGGCTGGCATCTGGTTGCCATTGTTGCTGGAACCGCCGTCGTCGTCGCCCATGGTGGTCATGAACTGGCCGATGAGCGTCTCCAGCACGACTGCGCTCTGGGTGATGATGAAGTCGTCGCCCTCCTTCATGTTGTCCAGAGAGCCGCCGGGGCCGATGCCCACGTACTGTTCGCCCAGCAGGCCCGAGGTCAGTACCGAGGCATCGGAATCCTTCGGAATCTTGTACTCCTGACTGACGCGCAGCGTGGCCACGGCCTGGAAGGTGTCCGGGTTGAGCTCGATATCGGTCACTCGGCCGATCCTTACACCCGCCATATTCACGGGTGAACCGGTCTTGAGGCCGCCGATATCGTCAAAGGCGGCCGAGACGGTATAGCCCTGAATGCCACTCGTGTCTGCAAGATTGCTCACGCGCATGGTGAGGATGAAGATCGCGGCGATACCGAGGCAGACGAAGAAGCCGACCAGCAGTTCTACTGCTCTTGATTGCATAACCTGGATTATCCTAGTGGCTTAGCCGCCGCTGAAAAGAACAGCGGTGAGCATGAGATTGGCGCCGAGAATGGCGAGCGAGGCGATAACGACCGTATTCGTGGTCGCGCGCGACACACCCTCGGAAGTAGGCGGCGCGTGATAGCCCTGATAGACGGCTACCCACGTGATGATGGCGCCGAAGACGCCGCTTTTCAGGAAGATGTTGATGATGTCCTGGCCGAAATCGACGTTGGCCTGGATACCGGACCAGTAGGAGCCCGCGTCCACGCCGAGCATGTCCACGCCGACGAAATAACCACCGCCGGCGCCGATCGCCATCACGCAAAAGATGGACGTCAGCAGCGGCAGCGCGATGACGCCCGCCAGAAAGCGCGGTGCGACGATGCGCTTGACCGGATCGACCGCCATCATCTCCATGCCCGAGAGCTGATCTGTGGCTTTCATGAGGCCGATTTCGGCGGCCAGCGCGCTGCCGGCACGCCCGGCGAACAGCAGGCCGGTAACCACCGGGCCGAGTTCACGAACTACGACAAGCGCCACTGACGTGCCGAGCGCTTCTTCTGCGCCGAAGCCCACCAGCAGGCGATAGCCGGATAGCGCCAGTACCATGCCAACAAACAGACCGGCCACCACCACGATGACCAGCGACAGCACGCCGACCGAATAGATCTGCTCTACAACCAGGCGCGGCTTGAGCGCCAGCCCCGGCAGACATTTGAGAATACGCAGAAAGAAGATGAAGCTGCGGCCGAGCTCGACTATCCAGTTGGTCGAATTGACGAAGACGCGTTGGGCTGCGTTCATGAACGACCTTCCTCGAGCAGATCTTCGGCATAGGGCCGACCGCTGTAGTGAAACGGAACCGGTCCGTCGGCCTCGGCGTGGATGAACTGCTGTACCCACTTGGAACTGGAATTACGGATATCGTCCGGGGTGCCGTGGTCGATGACCTCGCCGTCGGAGATGACGTACACATAATCGGCGATGCCCAGTGTTTCCTTGACGTCGTGGGAGACCACGATCGCGGTCAGGCCCAGCACGTCGTTGAGCCGGCGGATCAGACGCAGCAGCACGCCCATGGAGATCGGATCCTGGCCGGCGAAGGGCTCGTCGTACATGATCATTTCCGGATCCAGGGCGATCGCACGGGCCAATGCCACGCGGCGGGCCATGCCGCCGGACAGCTGGGCCGGATACAGCGCGCGCGCGCCGCGCAGGCCTACGGCCTCGAGCTTCATCAATACGATATCGCGGATCAGGCGCTCAGGCAGTCTGGTGTGCTCACGCAGCGGGAACGCGACGTTATCGAACACCGACAGATCGGTGAGCAGGGCACCGGACTGGAACAGCATGCCCATGCGCTTGCGCTGCTCGAAAAGTTCGCCCTGGCCCAGTTTTGCCACGTGCTGGCCGTCGAAATGCACGGTACCCGACGCCGGCCGCCATTGCCCGCTGATCAGCCTTAACAACGTGGTCTTGCCAGTGCCGCTCGGGCCCATGATCGCGGTGATTCGCCCGCGCGCGATATCCAGATCAATCGCCTTGTAGATTACGCGCTTGCCGAGCGAGAAATGCACCTGGCGCACTTCCACGAGATTGGGCGCTGCAGCGGTGCTGTCAGCAGTCTTGCGAGGATCCTGGATCATGGGTATGGCGCGATGAACTTGCGCGCAAGCCTATCAGATTGCAATTGATTCACCGTTATCGGCTGGTGAGCGCACAAAGGACACCCGCAGGTGCTGACAAAGTGCTTTTGTGAGGTCATCGCTTACGAGATCCAGCTCACGCGGGCCACCCAGATCAGCAATCTGGGTCATCCGCAGGCCGTGATAGCCACAGGGATCGATCCGCGAAAACGGCTCGAGATCCATATCCACGTTTAGCGCCAGGCCGTGATAACTGGCTCCGCGGCGAACCCGAAGCCCGATCGAGCCGATCTTGTCATCTCCGACATAGACGCCCGGCGCTTCGGGTCTGGCATAGGCATCGATGGCGTAGCCGGCGAGCGTGTCCACCATGGCACGCTCGAGCGCGGTCACCAGGCTGCGAATGCCGATGCCCAGGCGTCTGAGATCGACCATGACATAGGCCATGATCTGGCCAGGCCCGTGGTAGGTGATCTGGCCCCCGCGATCAATGGGCACCACGTCGATATCGCCGGGCGCCAGCACATGCTCGGCGCGCCCGTTCTTGCCCTGGGTGAACACGCGCTCGTGATTGAGCAGCCAGAGCGCGTCGGGCGTGGTCTCGTCGCGGGTCTGGGTGAAATTCTGCATTGCCTGCCAGACCGGTCGATAAGGCTGGGGTGCCCAGCCGAAGCGGCGGACCTCGATCGGCGGGGCGCCAGCGTGCATATGGCTCACAGCGACATCAGCACAGCGCCGCTGCGGGTCAGATCACCATAGATGGCATCCAGCTGTGCCTGGCTGTGGGCGACGATCTGCGCGGTAACGGCCACGTACTTGCCGCCGCTGCTTTCGCGGGCGCTCACGTTGTCGCGGGTCAGCTCGGGCACATGGGCGCGGACCAGCTCGAAGACACGATTCTCGAAGTCGGCGTCTTTCTTGCCAAACGCCTTGATCGGGAAATCGCAGGGGAACTCGAGCAGCGTGTCGCGCTCGGGGTTGTTATCGGGAGAGTCAGTCATGGGTCATAGCCTGCAGTGCGGAGCGCATCTGCGTCCAGAGTGGCCCCGGTAGCCCGTCGCCAACCGGTGCATCGTCGAGGCGGGTAACCGGAAAGATCTCGCGCGTGGACGAGGTGATCCAGATCTCGCTGGCGGCCGTCAGTGCTTCAACAGGCAGCGCATTGATTTCTGCGTGATCCACGCCGTCGCGTGCCGCCAGACCGAGCACCGCTGCACGGGTGATACCGGGCAGAATCGATTCACCCAGCGCCGGCGTGATCAGTCGGCCATCGACGACGGCAAACACGTTCGATGAAGTCCCTTCCATCACGCAGCCATCGCGGATGAGCAGCGCTTCGGCCGCGCCCGCGGCCCGCGCCTGGTCGGCGGCCATGATATTGGCCAGCAGCGAGGTGGACTTGATCCAGCAGTCGCGCCAGCGCGTGTCTACCGTGGTAATGGCCGCGATGCCGTCGCTGAGCAGCGCCTGGTCCACCGGCGCGCGTGGCTGACAGAACGCCACTACCGTCGGCGCGACATCGTCCGGCAGACGGTGATCGCGGCGCGCAGGTGCGCCGCGGCTGACCTGTATATACACCGACAGATCGCCGCCACCGTTATGCTCGACAAGTGTGGCCACAAGATCTCGCCAGGCCCGCGTATCGCGCGGATTGACGATACGCAGCCCGGCCAGGCTGCGCGCCAGGCGGGTCAGATGATCGGTCAGCCGGAAGCAATGTCCAGCATAGACCGGGATTACTTCGTAGACGCTGTCTGCGAACAGAAAACCACGATCGAGCACGGACACGCGGGCCTCGCTCAATGGCAGATAGTCGCCGTTTACAAACGCGATGCGGGTCAGCATAGGGCCATCGCTATCGGTTGGGTCTCAAAGACGGTTCGTGTTCGAACTATTCGAACATCATCATCACTTCATCGGTGAGCTGGCGAAAAATGCCGCCTTCGGCGATATCGGCGCCCGCATAGAGCGGCACTTCGGCAAGAACCTGTTCGTCGTACTTGACGTTGAGCGTGCCCAGACGATCGCCCTTGCTGATCGGGGCGGCCAGATGCGAGGGCAGCTCGGCACTGGTCGTCAGTGTATCGCGCTGGCCGCGCGGGAAGGCCACGTTGACCGCGCCATTCGCCACCACCGGCAGCATCGTCTGATCGCCTTTCCAGACCCGGATCTCGGCGATCTGCTTGCCGGCGTCGAACAGATGGCCGTTCTCGTAAAAGCGAAAGCCGTAGTTGAGCAGGGCCGAGGTCTGCGACTTGCGTGCGTTATTGGAGTTGGTGCCGGTGACCACCGCTATCACGCGCATGTTGTCGCGTTTGGCCGAAGCCGACAGGCAGTAGCCGGCAGACTCGGTATGACCGGTCTTGCCGCCGTCGACGCTGTCGTCCGACCATAGCAGCGAGTTGCGGTTGTACTGCTCGATACCGTTGTAGGTGAACTTCTTTTCATGGAAGTACTGGTCGTACAGATCCGGAAAATCGCTGATGATCGCCGACAGCAGGCGGGCGATGTCATGCGCGGTCATGTAATGGTTCTCGTGCGGCCAGCCGCTGGCATCCACGAAGTGGCTGCCGGTCATGCCCAGTTCCTTGGCGTACTGGTTCATGTAATCGGCAAACGTGGACTCCGTGCCGGCCACATATTCCGCCAGTGCCACGGTCGCGTCATTGCCCGAGGCCGTGATCATGCCGTGCAGGAGCTCGTCGACGCTGACCCTGCTGCCCACCTCGATGAACATCTTGGAGCCGCCCATGCGCCAGGCCTTTTCGCTGATCGTGACCTTGTCGTCGAGCGCGAGATTATCTTTCGTGATCTCGTCGAACACGATATAGGTCGTCATCAATTTGGTGATGCTGGCCGGCTCGATGCGTTTGTCCGGGTTCTTGCCCGCCAGAATCTGCCCGGAGTCGAAGTCCATCAGGATATAGCTGCTCGCGTCCAGGCTCGGCGGCTCTGGGATGGGCAGTGGCTTGGCCCAGGTGCTGGCGCTGATGAATACAAACAGGAAGAAGCAGAACAGTCGGTTGGCGTAGTTCATCGACTTGGGCTCTTGGGACGGAACATGAAGGAAACGGACGGAATACAGGCTGTCGCGCACGGCAGTTTAGCGTCTGAATACACGATCGGCTAACGTTCGACGTCGCGCACGGGAAAACCGCGTTCGACGAGGATCTGGCGGGCCTGCGTGCGTTCGCCGACATCGCCGAACGGCCCGACCCGCACACGGTACAAGGGGGTGGTGCTGTCGGGGCTGACGATCACGCTCTGGTTGAATCCAGCGGCCCGCAGACGTGCCTGCATGCTGCGCGCGTTGGCGATACTGCCAAAAGCGCCGCTCTGCAGATACAGCCCGCCGGGCATACCGGCATTGCCGCGATTGCCGACCGGTATCGGGCGTGCCGGTGCCGGCGACCGCGCGGCAGGCGTATTCGTCGGGCGGCGCGCACGTGCGCTCGAAGCGGTAGCCGGCGCGCCACCGTGCACCGATTCGATAGGGCCACGCGAGCGTTGCGCGCGCTGTGAGGCGGGGGTGACGGTTTCGATGCGCACCGGCGCGCTGCCGTTGGCGACCACGTCGAGCTTGCGGGCCGCCACATAAGACAGGTCGATGATGCGTCCATCATGAAACGGGCCGCGATCATTGACGCGCACGATGATGTGCTTGCCGCTGTTCAGGTTCGTTACGCGAACATAGCTGGGAACGGGCAGACGCTTGTGGGCGGCCGTCATCTTGAACATGTTGTACGGCTCGCCGCTGGACGTGCGGCGCCCGTGAAACTGACGCCCGTACCAACTGGCGATGCCCGTCTGGGTGAAGCCGGCCGCACTTGGCATCACGTAGTAGGTCTTGCCCAGCGCTTCGTAACTTGCCGGATTGCCATAGCGCGAGGGCGGCTCGTCACGCGGCACGGCATCGGGGATGGCGTTGATATCCACGCGGTCGTCATCTGGCGGCCCGTCGTTCTGGTAATAACCACCGCCACCGCCGGCTGATCCGCCCCCGGAAGGCGTGGGCGCACCGGCACAGCCGGCGGCCAGCACCGCGATCAGGCCCAGAGCGGCGATACGACCCGCGATCAGACGAAGACACAGATACGCGTGGTGTCGACCGCGCAGCCGACCATCAGGGTCGGCTGCGGGCTTGCGGCTACCCCCAACGCTGGCGCGGCTGGCGATCATCGGGCCTGCGTAGCCTGCCGGGCTGCGATCTCCTGACCCAGCTGATACACGGCCATCGCGTACAGCGGGCTGTGGTTATAGGTGGTGATCACAAAGAAATTGTTCAGGCCAACCCAGTATTCGGCCCCGTCTGCGCCCTGGAACTCGAGCAGGCCTACGTCCGTATCGTCGGCCGGCTCTAGATCGACACGTACACCGAGTTTTTTCAGGGCACTCCAGCGATAGGCCGGCTCGCGCTTGCTGCGCTCGATTCGGGCGATGTCGTTGTCAGCCACGAGCCATGCCGGCAGTGCCACTTCGCCGTCGCGTTGCCAGTCATGCTCGGCCAGATAGTTGGCGACCGAATTGATGATATCGGCCGGCTCTTTCCACAGATCGCGTCGGCCGTTGTTGTTGCCGTCCACGGCGTAGGCGCGATAGCTCGATGGCATGAACTGCGGCAGGCCCATGGCGCCCGCGTAGGAGCCGATTTCGCTGTCACAGGCGAGGCTCTCCTCCACGCAGAGCTGGATGAAACCTTCGAGTTCGCGCGTGAAGTAGGCCCCACGCTCTGGATAGTCGAACGCCAGGGTCGCCAGCGCGTCAAGCACGCGGTCGCGCCCGATGAAGGCGCCGTACTTGGTTTCTACGCCGATGATGGCGGCGATGACGTTGGCCGGCACGCCGTACTGGGCCTCGGCCGCATCGAACAGCGCCTGATGTTCCTGGATATATGCCGCGCCCTTGTCGGCACGCTCGGGCTGGAGAAAGATCGGCCGGTAGTCGGCCCAGGTCAGCGTACGCTCGGCGGGCTTGCGCATCGTGGCCACGATCTTTGGCTGATATCGGGCATCTTCGAGCAGCGCGCGCGCGGCGTTGAGATCGACGTTGTCCTTGGTCTGCAGCCGTTCGAGCAGGGCCTTGCCCTCGGGACGCTCGGCGTAGTTGCCGGTCTGTGCCAGTACGGCGCTGCTGCTCGCGCCCAGTACCGCGGCCAGCACCAATGGAGAGATTGTTCGCTTCATGTGGCGAGTAACTTCCTGTGAGTATGAATGGACATCAGAATGCCGAAAGAGGCCAGCAGGATCACCATCGAGGTGCCGCCGTAGCTGATCAGCGGCAGCGGTACGCCCACGACCGGCATGAGCCCTGCGACCATGCCGATGTTGACAAAGACATAGATGAAGAACGTCAGGCTCAGCGAGCCGGCCGCCAGACGCTGGAACGTATCCTGGCTCTTCATTGCGATAAACAGACCGCGCGCAACAATGAAGCAATAAAGCGCCAGCAATGCCACGACGCCCAGCAGCCCGGTCTCCTCGGCGTAGACGGCGAAGACGAAATCCGTGTCCGACTCGGGCAGGAAATTCAGATGGGCCTGACTGCCGTTGAGCCAGCCCTTGCCGAACAGCCCGCCCGATCCGATGGCGATCTTCGACTGGGAGATGTGATAGCCCGCGCCGGTGGGATCTCGCGCCGGGTTGAGGAAGGTCAGCACACGCCCCTGCTGGTACTCGTGCATGTTGAACCACAATAGCGGTGCTGCCGCGGCCGCCAGCAGAATCAGCAGCACAATCACGCGCCAGCGCAGCCCGGCGAAATACAGTGCAAACCCGCCCGCGGCGGCAATCAACAGGGCTGTGCCCAGATCCGGCTGGTCTGCGACCAGCACGACCGGCACCGCGATGAGCGCCGCCGCCACAATTACGTCGCGCATGGTGGGCGGCAGGCTGCGATCGCGAAAATAAGCGGCCACGGTCAGCGGTACCGCGAGCTTCATCAGCTCCGACGGCTGGAAGCGAAGCACGCCAAGGTCCAGCCAGCGCTGTGCGCCCATGGCGGTATCCCCCAGCGCGATAACCAGCACCAGAAGAAAGACGCCAAAGGCGAACACCCACGGCGCGGCCACGCGAAACCATTCGGGTGGAATCTGGGCGATCACGAGCATGCCGACCAGGCCGATGCCCAGACGAATCCCCTGGTTGAAGACCATGGTCTGGGACTGGCCCGATGCGCTGTAAAGCACGAACAGGCCCAGCGCTGCACAGCAGATGAGCGCGATCAGCAGCTGCAGATCGATTCGCCAGTACACCAGCCATTCGGACAGCGACGAGGGTGCATTGGTAGCACTCGTGCTCATGGCCGGTGCGTGTTCGAGGCTTGCAGCACGGGTTGTTCACTGCGGAACGCGTCGATGACCTGACGGGCGATCGGGCCGGCCACACTCGATCCACCGCCGCCGTGCTCCACCAGCACCGCCACCGCGATCTCGGGCGCCTCGATTGGCGCGAACGCGATGAACAACGCGTGGTCGCGCAGCTGGCGTCGTACATCCGCCAGATCGGGAGCAGCTTGGTGCTGGGCGAGGCCCGCGACCTGGGCCGAGCCCGACTTGCCGGCAAGCGTATAGTCCAGATTCTGCCCGACATAGTGATAGGCGGTGCCGCGCGGCGCGGAAACCACAGCCCGCATCCCGTCGACGATCACCTGCCAGTGGCGTCGATCCTTGAGTTCGATCGGCGGTAGCGGTTTCGGCTTCGTCTTGACGAGTTTGCCGGTGCCTGGATTACGCGCTGCTCGCAGTACATGCGGTTTGAAGCTGGTGCCGCGTCCGGCGATCAGGCTCACCATCTGCGCCAGCTGGATCGGCGTCGTGGTCATGAAGCCCTGACCGATGACGGTGTTGAGGGTCTCTCCGGGATACCACGGCAGGTTGCGGTTACCGTGCTTCCAGGCGCGCGAAGGCATGATTCCGCTGTTCTCGCGCGGCAGATCCACGCCGGTGCGCTCACCCAGCCCGAACATCTCGCCGTAGCGATGAATATTATCGATACCGAGCTTGAGCGCGAGCTTGTAGAAATACACGTCGGACGAGCGAAAGATGGCCTCGCGCATATCGACCCAGCCGTGCCCCGAGCGTTTCCAGTCGCGATAGTGGTGATCGCTGCCGGGCAGGGTGATATAGCCCGGGCACCAGACTTTCTGCTGCGAGTCTATTGACCCGGTTTCGAGTCCGGCCAGCGCCATCACCGGCTTGACCGTTGAGCCGGGTGGATATTGTCCCTGAAGGGCACGATTGAACAACGGCTTGCGCAGGTCCCCCACCAGCGCGCTGTAGTTGGCGTGGCTGATACCGTCGACGAACAGATCCGGGTCGTAACTGGGTTTGGACACGATAGCCAGCACGCCGCCGGTGGCAGGGTCTATGGCCACCACGGCGCCGTCGTTGTCGCCGAGTGCCTCAAATGCCGCACTCTGCAGGCGTGCATCGATGGTCAGGTACAGGCTCTCACCGGCGGTTGGCCGATTCATCTCCAGCTCGCGCAACGACCGGCCGCTGGCGTTGGTTTCGACCACGCGCGAGCCGGGGTCGCCGTGCAGCCGGGATTCATAGCTGTATTCCACGCCGGTCTTGCCGATATGGTTGGAGCCGCGATAGCGCTTGTCATTGACCAGCGACAGGTCGTGCGCGGTGATGCCCCCGACATACCCGACCAGGTGAGCGGCCACACGCCCGAGCGGATAATGCCGGGTCAGGCCGGCACGGATATCGACGCCGGGAAAATCGCCGCGGTTAACTTCGAACCGGGCGACTTCGCGCTGGCTCAGATTCAGCCGGATGGGCACCCCGCGAAAACGCGGCGTCTTGGCGACCCGCTCGAAGAACCGGTCGCGATCAGCAGCACGAACTTCGACGATACGCGACAACCGGCTCAGCGTGCGGTCCATATCATCGACCTGCTCGGGCACGATCTCGAGCCGATACGCGGGCAGATTATCGGCCAGCACCACGCCGTTGCGATCGTAGATCAGTCCGCGCACGGGCGGCATGACCTGCACGCGCATGCGATTATCCTGCGAGCGGGTCTCGTAGTAGCCGTGGCGCCAGACCTGCAAGAACATCACGCGGGAGATCAATACGCCCACTAGCACGCACAGCACAGCGCCGGCGACTACCGTGCGCAGCACAAACAGGCGCCGTTCTGCAGCGTGATTCTTGATGGCGTCGTCTACGGCCATGCCGGCGTGTGGTCTCCCTGCGATTCTGGTTGTGCATCGGTACGCGGCTCTTGCCAGACCGCTAGCCTAGTCAATAACTTATAGCCATATTCTAGAGTAGACTATCACGCAAGCGTATGCGCGAGCCCCGGCGCTGTCGAGCGAATCATGCGCGGCTGGTTAACCGTGCCTGAGCACAACAGCCGTAACGCGCTCAAGCCGTTGACTCATGATGACTATCCGACCTCGAGTTCAGCGATGCGTTCCAGTACGAACGCCCAGAAAGGCCAGATGATGACGGTGGAGACAACCGGCAGCCATCGCCACCACTGATCGGCTTCTGCGCCCGCAACGCCGTCGATCCAGAACAGCACGAACTCGTAGAGCACGAATATAGGGGTCAGCAGCAGTGCCTGTTGCCATACGGGAAATGTCCACAGAATCTCGCGCATCTTGATGACCGCGTAGGCCGCGACGGCAAGTGCCAGGCCATGTTCGGAAAACGGCGTGCCATAGATCACGTCAACGAGAATGCCACAGCACCAAGCCGAGATTATGCCGAAACGCAGCGGCTGCATCAGGACCCAGAACAGCACTGTGGCCGGGAAAAACGCCGGCCGCGCGGCGGCGATCATTTCGGGCGCCGGAAGCAGCGTGAGAATCAGGCCGAGGCCCAGGGTAAACACGATCAGCAGGCCGCTGACGTGATGATTGATGATCATGGGGCCGCGGCGGCGGCGTTTACGGCCGTGTCGGCATCAGCCGCGCTGCGATCCGATGGGTATGGACCGTCGTCTGCCTGCAGGCTGCTGTCGCGGGTCCAGACCAGCAGTACTTCGCGGCCGCGATTGAGATGCGCGGTGGGCTCGGCAATCACGTCCAGAAATTCGTCACCCGGCTGATGTTTGACGCGGGTCACCTTGGCCACCGGGTAGCCGGCCGGATAGCGCCCGCCGAGGCCGGACGACACCAGCAGATCGCCCGCCTCCACGGCCGAATTGTTGGCCAGGAAGGGCAAGCGCAGTTGATCGGACTTGCCGGTGCCCTGGGCAATCGTCTGCAGCCCCGTGCGGTTTATCTCGACCGGAATGCCGTGGTTGGCGTCAGTGATCAGAATCGCCCGCGCATCCAGCGGCGTGACGTCGGTGATCTGGCCCATGATGCCGTTGGCGTCGATCAGCGCCTGGCCGACAAATACGCCGTCTGCCGAGCCCTTGTTGAGTTTGATGTAATGCCGATACGGGTCCGGCGTGACCGACAGAATCCGTGCGATGAGCACGTTCTGGTCGAGCGAGCTCGCCGAGGCGAGCAGAGCGCGGATACGTTCATTCTCGGCCTCGAGTGCGGCCAGACGCTGCAGCCGAACCTTGAGCAGCAGCACCTTCTGCGATAGCGCCTCGTTGTCGGAAATCAACTCGCCGCGGTCGAAATAGTGGCCGAGGTACTCGGTGAATTCGCCGGGCAGCTCGGCCGCAATCTGAAGCGGCTGCATGGCCACAGCGAGCGTGCTGCGAACGGGCGCGAGACTGTCGTGGGCGTGGTCGACCATCATCAGGATGATCGAGACGATGATAATGGTCACGATCTTGATGCCGGGCGACACGCGCAGCGCCAGCAGCGGCGATTTGTCGTCGTCGGCCAGACCGCGCACCTAACAGCTGCTCCCGAGCGCAGAGACTGCCCGCCAGACATACGAATTGACCGGCCTGTCCATTAGCGCATGGCCAGAGCACGGCAAACGCTGCGCGGCGCGGGCAAGACGGGCCCGGGCTGGCTGGTCAGTCATGGGATACACCCGGTCTTGCTCCTCGGCACGAACGATGCGGCGCGTATGTACGGGTTCGACAGGTCGACTGCCGTAAGAGCCGGCAACCGTAATCCTCAACCGGTTGAGCGTAGGCCGCAGGGTAACCGGCATGCAAACGTCGCGCCGGACTATTCGAGCGCGAAGATCTGGCCGGTCTTGCGGTCGATCATTTCCAGCAGAATGCCACCACCACGGGCCACGCAGGTCAGCGGATCGTCGGCGACGATGACCGGCAGGCCGGTTTCCTCGGAGACGAGTTTATCCAGATCTGCCAGCAGCGCGCCGCCGCCGGTGAGCACGATGCCTCGTTCGGCCACGTCCGAACCCAGTTCTGGCGGCGTGGATTCGAGCGCCACCTTGACTGCGCTGGTGATGTTCGACAGCGGCTCCTGCAAGGCGTCGAGCACTTCATTGGAGTTGAGCGTGAAGGCGCGTGGGACGCCTGCCGACAGATGCCGGCCTACCACCTCGATCTCCTTGACTTCATGACCCGGAAACGCGGTCCCGATCTTGTGCTTGATCGATTCGGCCGTGGCCTCGCCGATAAGCATGTTGTACTGCCGGCGCACGTAGTTGACGATCGCCTCGTCGAACTTGTCGCCGCCGGTGCGCACTGATTCGGCGTACACGATGCCATTGAGCGAGATCACGGCGACTTCCGACGTGCCGCCGCCGATATCCAGCACCATGGAGCCGCGTGCCTCGCCGATTGGAATACCGGCGCCGATGGCCGCGGCGACCGGCTCCTCGACCAGATAGACCCGGCGTGCGCCGGCATTCGACGCCGACTCGCGAATCGCGCGGCGTTCGACCTGCGTGGAGCCGTAGGGCACACAAACGAGAACGCGTGTCATCGGCCGCAGAAAGCGCTTCTTGTGCACCTTGCGGATGAAGTGCTGCAGCATCTTCTCGGTGACCGTGAAGTCTGCGATCACGCCGTCCTTGAGCGGTCGGATGGTGGTGATATGACTGGGCGTACGGCCCAGCATGCGCTTGGCATCCTGTCCGACGGCCTCGATCCGCTTGCCGCCGCGCGCATCCGTACGGACGGCGACGACCGAGGGTTCATTGAGCACAATGCCCTGGCCGCGCGCATAGACCAGGGTGTTGGCCGTGCCGAGATCGATCGACAGATCGTTGACGAACAGGCCACGAAAGTTATCCAGCATGGAGTCACACCCAAGCACGAAAAATAAACGCGTCATCAGCGCGCAGACGGCAGCGCGACCGTGCCACGCTGCAACAGGGCGAACTCGAATTCATCCGCGCAGGATGAGTAGGGAGACGCCCGAAGTGGCGCAATGCTAGCAACGGCGATGGACGACGGCAACGCTGGACTTGCCGCAATACGTCACACACAGCCCGCTGGTTCGGGTGCGCAGTTGCGCGCGCCGTGGAATAAGCGTTCTGACGGTTGGATGGTGATAGCGCGATCGAGTGCGTCGATGCTGAATCGCCCTGGCGAGTGCGCCGCCGCGCAATGGCGCGCCATCGCGGCGCTATTCTGGCTTTGGCGGCGGAGTGTTTTGCCCTGAAAACGGCCGATTTATGCTAGCTTTGCCGCCTTCAATTGGCACGCTCCGCGTGTCCGACTCCCGTCACGTCAAGCCAAAGGTCAAGCCCGTGAGTCTGTCTGCCGACCAAGTCCGAAACGTTGCCCGATTGGCGCGTCTGGGGCTGCCTGAAGATCAGATCGCCGAATACGCCGGTGAACTGTCAAATATTGTCGATGTGTTTGCCGCGTTGGAGCGCGTGAATACCGAGGCCGTCGAGCCGATGGCGCATCCGCTGGATCTGACCGCGCGGCTTCGTGCCGACGAGCCGCAGGCCGATAACCAGCGCGACGCCTTTCAGGCCATCGCACCGGCCACGCGTGACGGCGTGTATCTCGTACCGAAAGTGATCGAGTAGGGATCGCCACATGACTGACTCGAATTCAACAACCTCCCGCGCTCCGCACGACATGAGCCTGGTCGAACTGCTCGCGGCCCGTCGTACCGGAACGTTCACGGCCGAAGCGATCGCGGCGCAATTCCTGGATCGGATCGAGGCCCACGACCCGGCCCTGAACGGGTTTATCAGCGTCTGCCGGGATAGCGCGTTGGCGCAGGCCCGCTTGCTGGACGAGGCTGCAGCCGGCGATCTGGCAGGGCTGCCGATTGCGCACAAGGACATTTTCTGCACCCAGGGCGTGCGTACGAGCTGTGGCTCGCGCATGCTCGATAACTTCGTGGCCCCTTACGATGCGCACGTGGTCGAGCGGCTGGCCGCTGCCGGCACCGTCATGCTCGGCAAGACCAATATGGACGAGTTCGCCATGGGCTCGTCGAACGAGAACAGCTTCTACGGGCCGGTAAGAAACCCCTGGAACGCCGACTGTGTGCCCGGCGGATCATCCGGCGGCTCGGCTGCGGCTGTGGCCGCCGGTCTGGTTCCGGCAGCGACCGGCACCGATACCGGCGGCTCCATCCGCCAGCCGGCGGCATTCTGCGGGGTGACCGGTATCAAGCCGACCTACGGCCGCGTGTCTCGCTACGGCATGATCGCGTTTGCCTCGAGCCTGGATCAGGGCGGCTGTTTTGCCCGCTCGGCTGAAGATTGTGCGCATGTGCTGCAGGCGATGGCCGGTTTCGATGCGCGTGACTCGACCTCGGTCGAACGCGACGTACCGTGCTATACCGATGGCCTGAGCGGTGATATCAACGGGTTGCGTATCGGCCTGCCGCGCGAATATTTCGCCGAAGGCCTGGAAGACGCCAGCCGCGGCGTGCTGGATACGGCGATCGCCGAACTGGAGGCTCTAGGGGCGACGCTGGTCGAGATCGATCTGCCACATACCGAACTGGCCGTATCGACGTACTACGTACTCGCGCCGGCCGAGGCGTCGTCCAATCTGGCGCGCTTCGACGGCGTGCGCTATGGCTATCGCTGTGACAACCCGGTCGATCTCGAGGATCTGTATACACGTTCGCGTGCCGAGGGCTTCGGGCGTGAGGTCCAGCGCCGGATCATGGTCGGCGCCTATGTGCTGTCTGCCGGCTATTACGATGCCTATTATCTGAAGGCACAGAAGACGCGCCGTCTGATCGCCGACGATTTCCGATCGGCCTTCGATAACGTCGATCTGATTGCAGCCCCGGTGACCCAGGCGCCGGCGTTCCGGATCGGTGAAAAAGCCGATGACCCGGTCGCGATGTACCTCAACGATGTCTATACGCTGCCGGCCAGCCTGGCGGGTATTCCCGGCATGTCCGTGCCGGCCGGCTTTGTTGATGGCCGGCCCGTCGGTCTGCAGCTGCTCGCGCCGTGGTTCGAGGAGGGGCGGCTGCTCAACGCGGCCCACGCCTTCCAGCAGGCGACCGATTGGCACACCCAGCGACCGGCGGGGTTCGAATAATGGCCATACAGTGGGAAACCGTGATCGGGCTGGAGGTGCATATCCAGCTCGCCACCCGAAGCAAGATATTCTCGAGCGCGCCGACGGCCTATGGTGCTGCGCCCAACACACAGGCCAGTGCCGTGGATGTGGCCCTGCCGGGCGTGTTGCCGGTGATCAACGCCGAAGTCATTCGTATGGCCACGCTGTTCGGGCTGGCCATTGACGCCGAGATCGCGCCGAAGTCTGTCTTTGCGCGCAAGCATTATTTCTATCCGGATCTGCCCAAGGGCTATCAGATCAGCCAGTTCGATCTGCCGATCGTCGGCCGAGGTCATCTGGATATCGTCACCGGCGATGGCGTGGAAAAGCGTGTCGGCATCACCCGTGCTCATCTCGAGGAAGACGCGGGCAAATCGCTGCACGAGGCGTTTGATCGCGAGACCGGTATCGATCTCAATCGTGCCGGTACACCGCTGGTCGAATGTGTTTCCGAGCCGGAGATGAGCAGCGCCGCAGAAGCAGTCGCCTATGCGCGCAAACTGCACTCGCTGGTGACCTATCTGGGCATATGCGACGGCAACATGGCCGAGGGTTCGTTCCGCGTGGATGCCAATGTATCGGTGCGGCCGGTAGGCCAGGCCGAGTTCGGCACACGTACCGAAACCAAGAACGTCAACTCCTTCCGTTTTCTGGAACGTGCGATCGATTTCGAGATCGAGCGCCAGATCGATGTGCTCGAATCGGGAGGCACGATCACCCAGGAAACCCGGCTCTATGATCCGGATGCCGACGAGACCCGCAGCATGCGTTCCAAGGAAGAGGCGCACGACTATCGCTACTTCCCCGATCCCGATCTGTTGCCGGTGATGATCGATACGGCGTTCATCCAAGCGACGCGTGCAGATCTGCCCGAGCTGCCGGATGCCAAGGCACAGCGCTTTGCCAGCGACTATGGCCTCAACGTGAAGGATGCGTCCGCGCTGACGTCGTCGCGAGCGCTGGCCGATTATTTCGAAGCCACGGTAGCCGCTGCCGGCGCCGACAAGACCCGACTGGGCAAGCCGGCTGCGAACTGGATCAATTCGGAGCTGACCGGCGTGCTCAACCGCGAAGGCCGCGCCATCGTCGATGCGCCGATCAGCGCAGCACAACTCGGCGGGCTGCTGGCCCGAATCGACGACAACACCATTTCCGGCAAGATCGCCAAGGACGTGTTCGACGGGTTGGTTGCCGGCGAGAACGACAGCGCCGATGCGATCATCGAAGCCCGCGGGCTCAAGCAGATCACTGATACCGGGGCTATCGAGGCGTTCGTCGACGAGGCGATTGCCAACAATCCGGATCAGGTCCAGCAGTATCTCGATGGCAAGACCAAGATCGTGGGCTTTCTGGTCGGTCAGGTGATGAAGGCGTCCAAGGGCAAGGCGAACCCCAAAGAGGTCAACCAGCTGATGGTGGCCAAGCTGGATGCGTTGGCCTGATCATGTCCTGATCAGGCCCTGATCAGCCCATCACGAGCCACCATCCGGAGTCACAGGTATGCAGACGACGCTACGTTTTGAAACGCCAGGGCGCTCGACCCGGGATATCACCGGCGATATCAATCGCTTTGTGGGCGAGTCCGGCGTAGCCACTGGCGTGGCGCATATCTTCATTCGTCATACCTCCGCGTCGCTGATGATCTGCGAAAACGCGGACGCTGACGTGCGCGCCGATGTGGAACGCTGGATGGCAAAGGCCGTGCCCGACGGCGATCCGATGTTCGTTCACGATATGGAAGGCCCGGACGACATGCCCGGCCATATCCGCAGTATTCTCACCGGCATGGATATCAGCGTGCCGATCACCGACGGCGCGCTCAATCTGGGCACCTGGCAGGGGCTCTATCTGTATGAGCATCGCAGTGCGGCGCACACGCGAGAAGTGGTTGTTACACTTCTAGGTGTTTGTTCGCGAGAATAAGAGACCTGCGCGGGGCCCACGGCCCCGCGAGTCATTCAGCCGCCCGCTTGGGCTAACGGCTGTCGAGGTTGCCATTCAGTAACACCACCGATCGCGCTGTCGGCGCCATCGACATGCACCGGAATCTGCCAGCGCTTTACGACCTGTGAATGCTCGGCGTTGCCGGGGGTGTCGGCATAGGCCAGACGCGGCTCGATCCATCCGTAACTGCGCGTAGTGGAGACCTGTGCCCACGCGGCCTCGGCTTCATCGCCGTTGTCGATAAACGCGGGCGCGCCGGCCGGTGCCACCCTGGCCCAGGTTGGGCTGTGGCGATTGGCATCGACGCCGCGCTCGGAAAAGCGCAGAAACGGCTCACCCTGAAAACCCATCACCGTGACGGACTGTTCTCCACGGTATGACAGGAAAAGACCCGGGTTGGAACTGCCGGGCATTGCCCGGACCAAGGCCTGGCCCTGTAGCGCCCCGGTATCCGTTACCCGTGCCTGGGCAATACCGCGCGGAGCAGGCACATATTCGAAGCGACCGACGATAGCGGATCGAGTGTCACCCAGGGTCACCGGGATCGACCATCTGGCCACCGTTGCGCGCTTGCCGGCGTCTACGATCTGGTGCGATACGTCCACGCTGTCGGCACGCAGGCGCAGATCGAACCAACCCCAGTTCGACGTTGCTTCGACAACCTGCCAGCGTTGATCCCCGGACGCCTCCTGTGGAAACGCACCGGGCGCCATGACGGTGTTGGTGCGATGAAAAGCCGCAGCACCCAGATCGGCCTCGGTCTGTTCAGGCGCGATGCGCAGAAAGGCACGGCCGGTTTCGTCTTCGATGGTCAGCGGCTTGCCCGTTGGATTGGCCACCAGGAGCTGCGGCGCGAGGGTAGTGCGCAGTTGCACCCGTAGAGCCGATAGCGCTGGCGGTATCGGGCCGAGCACGGCGCGTACACTGCCGCTGTCCGGGTCCGAGTCGCCGCCGTGGCCATGGGCGTTTGTCGCCCACAGCAGGGCCGCGGCCATGAATACAGAAAAAAGCCGGCCCCGAGGGGACCGGCTGTGCCTGGAGAGACTGATCATCAGTTACCAGCGCGATTGGTGAAGTCAGCCACCAGACCCTGCAACGCGCCGGGCGCGCTGGTCACGGTCTGTTGCAGCACCGAGGCTCCGCCCTGGACCGCAACACCCACTTCGTTGAGAAGCTGCGGCGTGCCGTCTTCGAGCTGGCCGATGGTTGGAACGGCGCTGATGCCACCCGAGCCCAGGTCAAGGACCGGATCCAGCAGCGAGCCACCGTTGTTGCCGCTGTTCAGCAGTCCACCCACCAAGCCACCGACCAGTCCGCCGCCGTTGCCCTCGTCATCTGCAGCCTCGGGTGCCGGTTCGAGCTGTTGCGCGAGGACGCCGTCGGCGTTACCGGGCGCAGCCAGCACGCTGACAGGAGTGGACTCCGAAGGCAGGCGCATGCCGTCATCGCCCTCATAGCTGACGAACAGCATGTACTGTCCGGCCGGCACAACCGCGCGGTTGGCGGTCATCTTGACACTCACCGTGTCGTTGCCACGCTCTACAATCGGCAGCACAACGGTGCGCTGGTCGCCGTCGACCAGATGGGTGGTGGCCTTGCGGCGGATCAGCATGACCTGGTCGATGTCCGAGCGAGTCGTGCTGATATCGAACACGCCGCCATTGGTGAGCAGCGCGATGGGTGCTGTCTCGATCACCGGACGATCGTCACGCGCGGCGTAGGGCGGTGTATAGATCTCGAACGACGGGTCACGCCCGGCATAGTCGGCAAATCCCAGCTCATCCAGATTGATGAACGACAGATAGGCCGTGTTGATAGGCGAATGGCCACCGATCATGACACGACCGTCAGGCATCAGCACCGCGGTGTTGTGGTAGGTGCGCTCGCGATGGGCCGAGGCCATCGGCTTCCAGGTTTCGGTTTCAATATCGAACCGCTCGGACTGGATGATGGCGCCTTCCAGCCCGGTGGCCACCACGCCGTCGCGGGTACCGCCGTTGAAGACCATGACGCTGTTATCCGGCATCATCACGCCGGAGCCGTACCAGCGCGGCTGATTGAGCGAGCCGGTCAGGCGCGATTCGTAGGCCATTTCATCGCCGTCGGTGGTCACCGTGTCGATACGCGACGAGGAGATCGGCAGATAGCCGCCCGGGCTGCCCGCCGTCACATAGGTCGGCACGCCGCCGGCGGTCAGGAACTCCGATTTGTGGTAACCGCCGTTACCGTCCGGGCGCAGCGGCAGCTGGATCGAGAAGGTGGAGCCACGCATGCCGGAGCCGATCACCCGCTCGAGCGCACGGTCGTCGACCGGCGTCTCGAGCAGCTGACCGATCGCGGCGGTTGGATCGTCGAGGGTCTGGCCCACCAGATCACCCAGAAGACGCTGCACCTGATCCGGGTTGATATTGGTCGGGTTGAGCGTGGTGCTCAGCGCTGCCAGCCCAACCTCATTCAAGCGCAGCGGTAGGCCCGCATAGCCGAGATCCGTCCACTGCTTCGTCTGCGGGTTGTAGGCGCCAACGATATTCCACAGCGCCTGATCATAGGCCTGGCCGAAGGGATTGAAGGCCTGGCCGCCGGCGTTGTAGTAAACCTGGCCATTAGGCAACAGGTGCATGCGCGGGAACAGCGGCAGTGAGCGCTGTGCGGCGGAGCCGTTATTGCTCCAGCTGCCGCTTTCGATGTTGTAGGTCTCGGTCTGCACGACATTGCGCCCGGACTGCAGCGGATCCTCGGGATACACCGGCTTGAGCAGCTTGGTGACGCCGCTGGCAACGAACACGTCGCTGTTGGCCAGGCTCACCAGGCTGGGATACCAGCGGCCAAACTCCATATCACCGCTTTGACTCCAGGTATTGGTCTCCGGATCAAAGATGCGCGACGACTTCAGACCTTCTAGCTCCACGAGGCCCACCGGCAATCCGTCGACGCCAGGCTCCGTGTAGTAGTCGGTGCCGCCAACCGCCATCATCCTGCCGTCGGGCAAGAACACCACGTCGGCACAGAACAGCGCGCCATCGTTCTTGTTGGTGTTATCCGCGGTGTCGAGCAGCCCGCCCGTGAGCGTGGTGCTGTCGTTGCCGTCTGGGTTGGCACCGCCGTCGACCGGCGAGGGCTTGACCCAGGTCGGCTTGTCGTTCTCGTCCAGCGTCATCACGCGCGATTGGTCGTTGACCGACACTTCGCCGAACTGGGCGATCACGGCGAGCTCGACGTTCTCCGTGCCTTCGAGCGCATTCAGATAGACGAAGCGTCCGTTGCCCAGCACCGCGATGGTGCCGGCCGCCGGCTTGCACTGCACATCGCCGCCCGCGTCGGTGATACAGCGTTCATCTGTCGCAACCTGCTGTCCGTCGACCTGGATGGTGGGCTCGGCGAAGGGTTCGCTGAACGTGCCGCCATTGCCGGTCACCGGCGACGGATTACCGTCGCCGGCACTGGCCCCATCGCCGCCGAGCAAACCGCCCAGCAGAGCGTACGCCGGCGTAGTGCCAGCAATAGCCAAGGCAACGGCTGACGCTACAGTCGTAGGTAATCTCATCCGGTTATCTCCCAATGGGGAGCGGTCCACGGCTGGCCGCTCCTTCTGCAGTTTTATGTTCGATCAATTCAGTAATCGAAGTTATTACTAGCAGCTGGAATCTACCGATGCAAAACCCGGTTGTTCAGGTATGGGAAAAAAACCCCTAATGACGAAAGTGACGGATTCCGGTAAACAGCATCACGATTCCCGCCTCGTTGGCGGCCGCGATGACCTCGTCGTCGCGAATGGATCCACCCGGCTGAATCACCGCGGAGACACCGTTTGCGGCGGCTGCGTCGAGGCCGTCGCGGAACGGGAAAAACGCATCGGAAGCGAGTACCGCGCCGGCGATATCAAGACCCGCGTGGGCCGCTTTCAGGCCCGCGATACGGGCGGAGTCCACACGGCTCATCTGGCCGGCGCCGACCCCGATCGTGCGCCCGTCGCGCGCATAGACGATGGCGTTGGATTTGACATATTTAGCGACTCGCCAGGCAAACATCAGATCCTGCAGCTGCGTGCCGTCAGGCTGCGCCGTCGTGACCACCTGTAGCTTGGCCTGGTCGAGCAGCAACTCGTCTGCGTCCTGAACCAGAAGCCCGCCATCGATCTGTTTGATGGCCGGCACCGACGGCGTGCTGCGGGCCGGATCGCCGGTGGCGATCACGCGCAGATTCTTCTTCTTCGAGAATACCGACAGCGCGTCCTCGTCGATACGTGGGGCGATGATCACCTCGGCGAACTGGTTGGAGACGATACGCTCGGCGGTCGCCACATCCAGGGTCTGATTGAAGGCCAGAATACCGCCGAACGCCGATGTCGGATCGGTCGCAAATGCGTGCTCGTAGGCGCTGACCAAGTCGCGGGCGACCGCCACGCCGCATGGGTTGGCGTGCTTGACGATCACACAGGCCGGGGCCTGGTCGAAGGCACGCACACAGGCCAGGGCCGCGTCGGCGTCGGCCAGATTGTTGTAGGACAGGGCCTTGCCCTGAACCACCCGGGCATCGACCAGGCTACCGGCTACGGGCTCGGCCGCGGCATAGAGGGCGGCGCGCTGATGTGGGTTTTCGCCGTAGCGCAGCGCCGAGCGCTTATGGAACGCGGCAACATAGCGGTCGGGCAGGCCTTCGTCGGCGTCGGCGGACGGGTCGTGCTGTGCGGGTTCGCCGCGCAGGTAGTCGGCAATTGCCGCGTCGTAGCCTGCGGTATGGGCAAAGCCCTTGGCGGCCAGGCGGCGGCGTGTGGCCTGGGTCGTTGCCCGCGCGTTGTCGCGCATGTCGGCAAGCACGGCGTCATAGTCTGCGGCATCGACGACCAGCGTCACGAACGCATGATTCTTGGCCGCAGCGCGCAGCATCGCAGGCCCGCCGATATCGATGGTCTCGATGGCCTGGTCGCGTGTGGTGTCCGGGTTAGCCACGGTCTGCTCGAACGGGTACAGATTGACTACTACCAGGTCGATAGGTGCGATGGCCTGTTCGGCCATCACGTCGTCGTCTATACCCCGGCGGCCGAGAATACCGCCGTGGATCTTCGGATGCAGGGTCTTGACCCGGCCGTCCATGATCTCGGGCGCGCCAGTATGGGCGGCGACATCGGTTACCGCCACGCCGGCATCGCGCAGCGCGCGCGCGGTGCCGCCGGTCGACAGGATCTCGACGTCGTGGTCTTCGGCGAGTCTTTTCGCGAACGCGGCGACGCCGGTCTTGTCGGATACGCTGATCAGCGCGCGACGGACCACGGCGTTCGTGTTGTGGGTCGGTTCGTTGGGCAGGCTCACGGTCGGTCTTCCCCTGGGTTGGATCTAGCAGGCAGTGAAATCAAATGTCGGTTGCTCTTGCGCCATGAAGCTGCGCAAGTCATTCACAGAGCGCTGTCGCTTGTGTGTTTAGACATCCCATCGCTGCGGCGTGCCGCAGCAGGCCACGGGATACGCTGGAATAAAAAAACCCGCAGTGCGGGCGTTCTGATCGGGTTGTGTCTTGGCGGTCAGCCTTCGAGGCCATAGCTGCGCATCTTCTTGCGTAGCGTGCCGCGATTGATACCGAGCATCGCAGCTGCCTTCGATTGGTTGCCGCGGCTATAGTCCAGTACGCGCTCGAGCAGCGGCTTTTCCACCTGCTCGAGCACCATGCGATAGAGATCGCAGGGCGGCGCACTGCCGTTGAGCGAATGAAAATATCGATCGAGACTGGCCCCGACATAGTGACTGAGCGGCTGGGCGTCGGCGTCGGTATCGGTCGAAATCATGCAGGCCATGCGCGCGCAAGGGATCAGGAACGCGAAACTATAACCACAAACCGAGCCGATAGAAAGACGACTTTTGGGCGAGTCCGGTCAACGCTCCCGACGGTGGGCATCCAGGCGTATCCAGTCGTCCTGTTCGGCGCCTGGAGCGAATACGAATGCGCCCGCGTAGGCGCTCTTGACGTCGTCGACCTGACGGCTGAGCAGCCCCGATAGAACCAGCGGCGCGCCGTCCCGGGCGTGATCAGCAATCGTCGGCGCGAGTGCAATCAAGGGCTTGGCAAGAATATTGGCGAGTACGATATCGAAAGACTCGCCCAGGATTGCGTCCATCTGTGGCGTACGGACCTGCTCGGCCACACCGTTGCGCTCGGCGTTCTCACGGGTTGCACGCAGGGCCTGTGGGTCGATATCAACGGCCGTCACCGATGCAGCGCCCAGGCGCGCGGCGGCGACCGCCAGAATGCCGGAGCCGCAGCCATAATCAAGCAGGTGTCGACCGGCAAGATCGGCCCCGGCCAGCCATTCCAGACAGAGCGCGGTGGTTGGGTGCGTGCCGGTGCCGAACGCAAGGCCCGGATCGAGGCGTACGACGATGGCATCATCCTGTGCTTCGACGGGCGCGTCATGGGGCGCGATCCACAGGCGTTGGCCGAACCGGATCGGCGGATGCCGGGCCAGCCACACGCTGGCCCAGTCTTCGTTGGCCAGGTGTCCGGTCTCTATCGCCACGCCCACGCCCAGTGCCTCGCGCATGGCCGCCTCTATGGGCACGGGCTCGGTGGTCTGTGTGAACAGGCCGACGATGCGTGACGCCTCGAAGTCCGGATGTTCATGCGGGGCGTTCTCGACGGCCATTTCCGAGCCGATATCGAGCACGGTAACCGCCTGCGCGTCGAACTGCTCGAACACCGCCTCGGCAATCGCGGCGCGCTCGGTGATGACGGTAATCTGCAGCCAGGCGATGGGCCCGGATTCATCCACGCGACTTTTCCTCGCGCAGTTTCTGTTCCAGCCAGTGAATCGAGACACCGCCCTCGATATGTTTCGGGTCGTGGATAATGCGCTTGTGCAGGGCAATATTGGTATTGATGCCCTCGACGACCATTTCCGACAGGGCCATATCCAGGCGCGCAACCGCGCCCTCACGGGTGTCCGCGTGGGCGATCAGCTTGCCGATGAGCGAGTCGTAGTGCGGGGGCACGCTGTAGCCGGCATAGATATGTGAATCCATGCGAATGCCCGGTCCGCCGGGCGCGTGATACGCCTCGATCTTGCCCGGCGAGGGCACGAATGTCTCGGCGTGCTCGGCGTTGATACGGCACTCGATGGCATGGCCACGGATGACGATATCGTCCTGGGTGTAGCGCAGTTCCTCGCCGGACGCGATACGCAGCTGTTCGGCCACCAGATCGACTCCGGTGACCATTTCGGTCACCGGATGCTCCACCTGGATACGCGTATTCATCTCGATGAAATGGAACTCGCCGCCTTCGTAGAGGAACTCGAACGTGCCGGCGCCGCGATAGCCGATGCGTTTGCAGGCATCGGTACACAGCTTGCCAATCATGGCCCGTTGTTCCGGCGTTATCCCGGGCGCGGGCGCTTCCTCGACGACCTTCTGATGACGGCGCTGGGGCGAACAGTCGCGTTCGCCCAGGTGGATGGCGTTGCCGTGGTTGTCGGCAAGCACCTGCACCTCGATATGCCGGGGCAGTTCGAGATACTTCTCCATATAGACGGCCGGATTGCCGAAGAAGCTGGCTGCCTCGCGGCGTGCCATGTCGATGGCGCCGGCCAGCGACTTGGCCTCGTAGACCACGTGCATGCCGCGCCCGCCGCCGCCGCCGGCGGCCTTGATGATGACCGGAAAGCCGATCTTCTGGGCCAGCTTCCGGTTGGCCGAGTCGTCTGCGGTGAGCGGCGCGCCGGAGCCCGGCACGCAGGGTACGCCCGCGGCCTGCATTTCCTGGATGGCGGAAGTCTTGTCGCCCATCAGGCGAATGGTTTCGGCCCTGGGGCCGATGAACACAAAGCCCGACTGCTCCACGCTCTCGGCGAAGTCGGCGTTCTCGGATAGAAAGCCGTAGCCGGGATGAATCGCCTCGGCGCCGGTGACCTCGGCGGTGCTCATCAGCGAGGCCATGTTGAGATAGCTCTGGGTGCTGGGCGGCGGACCGATACACACGGCTTCCTCGGCCAGCAGCACATGTTTCTGGTCGCGATCGGCGGTGGAGTAGGCTGCGACAACCGGGATATCGAGTTCCCGGCAGGCACGCAGAATGCGCAGTGCGATTTCGCCGCGGTTGGCGATGAGGACTTTGCCCAACATCACTTCACCACGAACAGCGGCTGATCGAACTCGACCGGCTGGCCGTTCTCGACGAGCACGTCAGCGATCTCGCCGGAGACCTCGGCCTCGATCTGGTTGAGCATTTTCATGGCCTCGATGATGCACAAGGTATCGTTCGGCCCGATCTTGTCGCCGATCTCCACGAATGCCTTGGCATCGGGCGACGAAGCCCGGTAGAAGGTGCCCACCATGGGTGAGCGCACGACATGGCCTTCGGGCGTGTCGTCGACTTCCTCGGCGGGCGCCGCACTCGGCGCTGCAGGGGCGGGCGCGGTGGCCGGCGGCGGCGGCGGCGGCGCATAGCTCTGCTGCGGCTGGGCCGCGACGCTGCCGGGGGCAGGATAGCGGCCGATCCGGACCGATTCCTCGCCTTCGGTGATCTCGAGTTCGGCGATGCCGGAATCCTCGACCAACTCGATGAGCTTCTTGAGTTTGCGAATATCCATGGGTGTTCAATGCTCCCGCTGAGCGTCGGCGACACGATGCATGGCCGCGTCGAGTGCCATGACATACCCCCGCGCGCCGAAACCGGTGATGGTGCCGATGGCGATATCGGACAGATAGGAATGATGGCGGAACGGCTCGCGCGCCGCCGTGTTCGACAGGTGAATCTCGATGAAGTCCATTTGCACGGCAAGTAGCGCATCGCGCAGTGCCACGCTTGTATGAGTCAGGGCAGCCGGATTGATCAGCGCACAGGCTACGGCTTGCTCGCGCGCGGCGTGGATACGGTCGATCAGATCGCCTTCGCTGTTGGACTGGAAGCTGCTGAGCTGGTGGCCGGCGTTCTCGGCGTGGCGGGCAAGGCGGTTTTCGATATCGGCGAGCGTATCGTGGCCGTAGACATCCGGCTCCCGGCTACCGAGAAGATTCAGATTCGGGCCATTGAGCAGCAGAAAATGCGCCACGTCCGTGTCCTTGCGTTCAGTTGCGTCAGAGTTTGCCCCATGGCAGAGCGCGTTACAACCGGGCAAAAAGTCTTTTCGCGGCCGTTCGGCGCCGTATTGTCGGGGATTCGCCGACGTTTAGCACACGAAATACGGGGCGCCGTGCCCGGAATCACCCGTGCACGGCTGTACCCCGGTTCGCGGTTTACTGCGTGTCGAGCAACGGCCCGATCAGGTCTTCGAACTGGTCGTGGCTCAATGCGCCGGCGATCCGGGCGCTCACGCGACCGTCGCGATCGATAATCGCGGTATAGGGCAGCACTCCGGCCGGCGTGCCTTCGCGGGTATAGCGATCCTGTAGCCGGGCGCCTTCGGTCGGCGCGGCCATGACCGGATAGTTGATGCCGTAGCGCGTGGCGAATGCGGCAGACGGCTCGGCGTCGTCGATGGCGACCCCGATGATCTGCAGGCCCTGGCCACCCCAGCGCTTCTGTGCATCGACGAGCATCGGGATCTCCTTGCGACACGGCGCGCACCATGTGGCCCAGAAATTGAGCACGACGACCTGTCCGTCGTAGTCGGCGCTGCGGTGTTCGACGCCGTTCAGGTCGGTGAGCGTGAAATCGGCGCGATACGGCATATCCGGGGCCGCCCACCGATAGGCTGCAACTAGCGTGATAGCGACAAGCGCGAGCACGACGAGTCCGAGTGCGAGACGTGCTGATCGGGTCATGGGCGGGGTCCGGCCAGTGTCTGGAGCTGCTGGATGAAGCCCTGGGCCTCGACTGTGCCGACAACACGCTGGCTACGCACCTCGTTGCCGTCGACGTCATAGAACACGATTGTCGGCGGTCCGAACACGCCCATGTCTTTGAGCAGCGCCCGGTCGGCGGCGTTGTAATCGGTCACATCCACCTGCAGGGCAGTGATCTCGTCGAGCGCCGCCCGCACCGCCGGATCAGCAAAGACGGTGTGTTCCATCTGTACACACTCGACGCACCAGTCGGCATAGAAATCGACCACCGCCGGCCGGCTGGCTCGCGCTGCCGCAGCCAGCGCTGCATCCAGTTCGGCCTGATCGGCCACGCGGGTGAACGGACTGTCCAGCGCGGCGTTGGATGCGCTGTTGCCTGCGCCGATGGTCCCCAGCGCGAGACGATCGAGCGGTCGCAGAGGGCGCTCCGAGCCGCTCGCGGCACCGAGTACAAGTACCACGGCATAGACGATCAGCAGCAGACCGGCCGACTGCATGAGCCGCATCGGGGCCGTGCTCTGTATCGATGTTGCCCGGAGCGCGCCGAGCTGCACGCCGTAGCTCAGCAGCAGTATCGCCCATAGCGCCAGCACCAGCGGACCGGGCAGGATGCGTGCGAGCAGCCAGACGGCAACGCCCAGCAGGATCACGCCGAACAGATGCTTGATCTGGATCATCCAGGCCCCGCTGCGCGGCAGGATGCCACCGCCGAGGGTGCCGAGCGCAATCAGCGGCAGGCCCATGCCCAGGCCGAGCGCGAACAGGGCCAGACCGCCCAGCACGGCATCGCCGCTGGCGCCGATATACAGCAGCGCGCCAGCCAGCGGCGGGGCCAGACACGGTCCGACGATGAGCGCAGAGACGAACCCGATCACGGCCGCACCCACGATATCGCCTTCACGCCCGCGCCCGATACGATCCAGCCGTGTCTGCCAGCTTGAGGGCATCCGCAGTTCGTAATAGCCGAACATCGATAGTGATAACGCGGCGAACACCAGTGCGAAGGGCACCAGCGTCCATGGCGACTGCAGCAACGCCTGAAGATTGGCGCCGAAAAGCCCCGCGAGCACGCCGAACACGGTATAGGCCAGTGCCATGGCCAGCACATAGGCCGTTGAGAGCACAAAGCCGCGCCCGGCCGTGGCCTTATCGCCATGCCCCACGATAAGGCCCGACAGAATAGGAATCATCGGCAGTACACACGGCGTGAAGGCCAGCAGCACGCCCAGCCCGAGAAAACTCAGCAACACCCACGTGATATTGGCGTCGTCGAGTACGCCGGCAATGCGATCCTGCTCGGATACGGCCGTATCGGGCGCGGCCGCCTGCGAACTCTGGGCCGCCCCGTTGGCGCTTCCGGCGTCGGATGCGATATTGCTTGCGGTGGCGGCAGGGGGTACATCCAGTCGCTGTGTCTGGGGCGGATAGCACAGGCCCAGATCGGCACAGCCCTGATACGTGACCGTTATCGTGGCCGGCGCCCTGGCAGCATCGGCTATCGGAACCTCAACATCCAGCCGCTCGCGATAGGTCTCGACTTCGCCAAAGAATTCATCGGTATGTTTGTCGCCGTCGGGTATCCGCGGCTCGCCGATGGCGTTGTCCGTGCCGGTTTCAAAGCCGAGTGCATGACGATACAGATAGTAGCCCTCCGCGATCTGCCAGTGGACGGTCAGGGTCTGGCCGTCTCGGCTTATCGACGGCTGGAACGCCTCCGATACCGGCAGGAAATCCTCGCTCTGCGCACTGGCCGACAGGCTTGCAAGAACCAGCAGCAGGGCGACGAGTATGGGCTGGAAACACCGCCGTTGCGGGAGAAAGGATCTGCTCATGTCGACGTTCCGTTGATCGCGGTTCCGGGCTGCTTCGGCCGGTTCGTGTTACTCACACTGCGGTGCTGGCGCAGTATTTTGATGGCTCATCCGCGCATTTTCGCTTTGATCGCGGCACAAGATACTGAACGAGCAGATCGCCAGATGCCAGATTGGCGCACCTGACTGATGTTCTGCGTCAGCATGTTGTGGCCGCGTCCCCGCGTCATCACGTTTTGAGCTCGATTCGTCCTGTTCTGCAGGCACGACTGCGATGACCCGCGTTCTCGCGGGCGTGGTCATTAGTGTTCTCGCCGGTCAGAGCACGCCCATCGTTCGCCCCGTCGGTCTTGTTTCATAACGATGCGCTGCCGGGTTGTTTCCAGGCCGACACCGCGTGTCTGTCTTGTCTGATCGACCGACAACCCCATGCATAAACAACGAATCGAAGGTTATTTAGCGGGCCGGTAAGCGACTGTTATAGTCGCGACAACAAACCGCAATGGAGAAACACATGAGTCTGCGACTAGGTGACGAAGCACCGAATTTCTCGGCCGATACCACAGAGGGCCAGATCGATTTTCATGAATGGCTGGGCGACGGCTGGGGCATGTTGATGTCGCATCCCGCAGATTTCACGCCGGTGTGCACCACCGAGCTGGGCGCGGTCGGCGGGCTTACCGAGCGGTTTGCCCAGCGTGGCGTCAAGGCGATCGTCGTATCCGTGGATTCGGTGGAGGATCACAAGGTGTGGGCCAAGGATATCGAAGAGACTCAGGGTAACGCCGTGAATTTCCCGATTATCGGCGATACCGATCGCAAGGTTGCCGAACTCTACGACATGATTCATCCCAACGCGGGTGATACGTCGACGGTGCGTTCCGTGTTCATCATCGATCAGAACAAGAAGATCCGGATGACGCTGACCTACCCGAAGAGTGCCGGTCGCAATTTCGACGAGATTCTGCGCGTGATCGACTCGCTGCAGCTGACCGACAATTACAAGGTCACCACGCCGGCCAACTGGCAGGACGGCGACGATGTGATTGTATCGCCCGCGCTGTCCAACGAAGAGGCCGAAAAGCTGTTCCCGGCCGGCTGGAACGAACTCAAGCCCTATCTGCGCATGACCAAGCAGCCGAACAAGTAGTCCGTCGACAGTCGGATTTCGGACAGAGGACGCGGTCTACGGGCCGCGTCTTTTTTTGTGCGTCATGCAGGCAACACGGCATACTATGGGGCCTTCAAATCACTGCCCAATTCACGGATAAAGATCATGGCCGAGGACACCCAGTACAAGCGTCGCAGTCAAGTCGTCACCCAGGGCACCGCGCGCGCGCCCAATCGCGCCATGCTGCGCGCCATGGGTTATACCGATACCGACTTCGACAAGCCGATCGTGGGTGTGGCCAACGGCTATTCGACGATTACGCCCTGCAACATGGGCCTGAATGTGCTCGCCCAGCGCGCCGAGGCCGCACTGGAAAGCGCGGGTGCCAAGTCGCAGATGTTCGGCACCGTCACCGTATCCGACGGTATTTCCATGGGTACGCCGGGGATGAAGTATTCGCTGGTCTCGCGTGAAGTCATCGCCGACACCATCGAAACAGCGGTGCAGGGCGAGTCCATGGACGGCGTGATCGCCATTGGCGGCTGCGACAAGAACATGCCGGGTGCGATGATCGGTATCGCCCGCATGAACGTGCCGGCCATCTTTGTTTACGGCGGCACCATCAAGCCGGGACATCTGAACGGCGAGGATCTGACCATCGTCTCGGCGTTCGAAGCGGTGGGCCAGCGCGTGGCCGGCACGATCGACGATGCGCGGGTGCACGAGGTTGAATGCCATGCCTGCCCGGGCGCTGGGTCCTGCGGCGGCATGTACACGGCGAATACGATGTCGAGCGCGATCGAGGCCATGGGCCTGAGCTTGCCGTATTCCTCGACCATGGCCGCCGAGGACGCCGAGAAAGCCGACAGTGCTGCCGCTTCGGCCGAGGCGCTGGTCAAGGCGATTGAAGCCGATATCAAGCCACGCGACCTGCTCACCTTCGAGGCGTTCGAGAATGCCATCAGCCTGATCATGGCGGTGGGTGGCTCGACCAATGCGGTGCTGCATTTGCTGGCGATTGCGCATGCCGCCGAGGTTGATCTGACCATTGACGATTTCGAGCGTATCCGTGCCAAGGTGCCGGTGTTCTGCGATCTCAAGCCCTCGGGTCGTTTCGTGGTCACCCAGCTGCATCAGGCCGGCGGTATTCCGCAGGTCATGAAGATGCTGCTCAACGCGGGCCTGCTGCACGGCGACTGCCGCACCATCACCGGCCAGACCATCGCCGAGGTGCTGGCGGATGTGCCGGACGCGCCGCCCAAGGGCCAGGCCGTGATCTGGCCGTTCGACCAGCCGCTCTACAACACCGGCCATCTGGCGATTCTCAAAGGCAACCTGGCCGAAGAGGGTGCTGTTGCCAAGATCACCGGCCTGAAGAATCCGGCGATCACCGGGCCGGCGCGTGTGTTCGATTCCGAAGAACAGGCCATGGCCGCGATCGTCGATGAGAAGGTCGGCGCGGGTGACGTGGTTGTTATTCGCTATGAGGGCCCGAAAGGCGGGCCGGGCATGCGTGAGATGCTCTCGCCCACATCGGCGATCGTGGGCCGCGGATTGAGCGAAGAGGTCGGCCTGATCACCGACGGCCGCTTCTCCGGCGGCACCTATGGCATGGTCGTGGGGCATGTCGCCCCCGAGGCCGCGGTAGGCGGCACCATCGCCCTGGTTGAGGAGGGCGACAGTATCACTATCGATGCCCATCAACGCCTGCTGCAGCTCAATGTCGACGACGCCGCGCTGGAAAAACGGCGGGCGGCCTGGCAGCCACGCCCCTCCAATGCGCGTCGTGGCGTGCTCACCAAGTACGCCAAGCTGGTGGGCAGCGCAGCCAAGGGGGCTGTAACCGACTGAGCTCTACTCGGCGCTGAGTCTCAAAAAGCCATGCACTTGCATGGCTTTTTTTATGGAAGCGGGTCGGTCTCGAAGCCTCGGATAGTCGACGCGCAGTCGATGACGCGATCTCGAGCCCTTGTATAGCGCCAGTCTTACACGCATAATGCGAATCAGTTGCATTTGCATGCGCAACGATGCCGGCCACATCATGCCGCATCCGGGGTTTATCCATACAACACGAGGCACCGCCGCCGCTGCTGGCGGTCGGCCTGTCAATAAATCACGGGGAAGGCGTGCAAGCGCGCCGGCTTCGATTGGGGGAACACATGACTTTTCGCCGCACGGCGCTGACCGCCGCTATTCTGTCTGTCTATGCCCTGCCGGGCGTAGGGCGTGCCCAATCCAGCGAGACCGAGCAGCCTGACGCCCCCACACCGAGCTCGGCGCTGGCGCAACTCATGCCGATCGACGTCGCCGGCGACCGCGTCAACGGCTACAAGGCTGACTCGCTCCAGTCGCCCAAGTACGTGATGCCGGTGCGCGATACGCCGCAGTCGGTGACCATCATCACAGAGCAGGTGCTGCGCGACACGGCGGCGACATCGCTTGAAGATGCGGTGCGCCAGGTCCCGGGCATTACCTTTCTTGCCGGCGAGGGTGGTCAGCCGATCGCCGACCGGCCGGTGATCCGCGGTCTGAACTCCACCGCCAACGTCTTTGTGGACGGCGTTCGCGATATCGGCGATCAGAGCCGTGACGTGTTCGATCTGGAAGCGGTCGAGGTGGTCAAGGGGGCGGACTCGGTCTATGCCGGGCGCGGCTCGGGTGGAGGCAGCATCAACCTGGTCTCCAAGACCGCGCGGGCCGAGGACTTCACCCAGGCCTCTTTTACCGTGGGCACCGCCAACAAGTTCCGTGGCACCGTGGATCAGAACTGGAAGATCGGCGAAGACGCAGGCTTTCGTCTGGGTGTGCTGGGCGAGTCCAGCGGTGTGCCCGGTCGTAACGATGCCGTCGAGTACGACAAGTTCGGCATTTCGCCGTCGTTGAGTTTCGGTATCGGCGCGGCGTCGCGCATCACGCTCGACTACTATCATCTGCGCGACAAGGGCATGCCCGACTACAGCATTCCCTACGATCTGGCGACCGGGCTGCCGGCGACCGAGACGCTTGATGTGGACCGCGACAACTTCTACGGTCTCATCGATCGCGATTTCCGCGATGCGAAGACCGATATCGGCACCGTGATCGTCGAGCACGAATTCAACGACAGCCTGCGTCTGCGCAACGTTTCGCGTATCGGCCAGTCCAGCAACGACTACGTCGTGACCAATCCCGACGATTCGCGCGGCAATGTCGCCAACGGTCTCGTTTACCGGTCGGTCAAGCAGCGCTCGAGCGAGACCGATACTTACGCCAATCAGATCGATCTGTCGGGCGAATTCAGTACCGGGCAATTCATCCACAATTTCGATATCGGCCTCGAACTGAGTCGCGAGAAACGACGCGCCGACGGCTATAGCGTGACCAGCGCGGCCGCTGCATTCGGCTCCAACTGCAGCAGCGATGAAGTCGACCCGGCCACCGGCCTAACGTTCGGCCAGCTGTTGCAGAACAACGGCGACTGCACCAGCCTGTACGACCCCGAGCCCTATGACGACTGGGACGGCAGCGTCTCGCGTGTGGATGATCCAATCATCTATCAGACCGACGTGGCTGCCCTCTACGGCTTTGACACCGTCGAACTCAACGAGCACTGGCTGGTGAGCGCGGGGCTGCGTCTGGATCACTACAAGAGCGAGGCCGAGCAGGCGTCGGTCGACGATGCCCGGATACACAGCAGCGACAGTTTTGCCAACTATCAGCTGGGGCTGGTCTACAAGCCACGCGAGAATGGCTCGATCTATCTCTCGCACGGCACGAGCACCACGCCTGCGCCGCTGGCCGGTGGCGATTCCGATGCGCCCGCCGGTGCCAGTAACGGCCGGCGTGGCTTTTCGCCAGACAATACCAATCTCGAGCCGGAGGAGACCACAAGCTACGAGATCGGTACGAAATGGGAGCTGTTCGACTCGAGGCTGCTGCTTACTGCGGCCGTGTTCCAGCTCAATCGCGACAACGCCTATATCCAGGTCGGCGCCGACGATCAGGATTTCGCCTACGCCGGCGAGACACGGGTGCGCGGCGTCGAGCTCAGCGTATCGGGGCGTCTGACCGACCGCTGGCAGGTCATCGGTGGCTACTCCTATCTGGACTCGGAGCTGATCGAGGGCGGGTTTGAAAGCCTGGCCGAGGGTCGGCAGTTGCCCAACGTGCCCGAGCATAGCGCCACGCTGTTCACCCACTATGCGATTACGCCCACGCTCACCCTGGGCGGCGGCGCGAGCTATGTCGATGAGGTGTTCGGCAGTGTCACGTCCACGCCGCCCAAGCGGGTGCCCGACTACGTGCGCTTCGATGCAGACGCCGCCTGGCAGGTGTCCGATTCGACCCGGCTGCGGCTGAACGTGCTCAACTTGACCGATGAGACCTATTACACGCGCGCCTATAGTTCCCACTACGCCGCGCTCGGCCCCGGCCGCCAATACCTGTTGTCGGCCGACCTTTTCTTCGACTGAGACGCGACCATGCTGATCACAATTGCTGACGTACTCACGCCCGAGGAACTGGCCCGCTGCCGCGCGCGGCTGGACGCCGCCGAATGGGTCGACGGCAATATCACCTCGGGCCACCAGGCGGCGCGCGCCAAGAACAACGAGCAGATTCCCGAAGACAGCGCGGCGGCGCGGGACATCGGCGCCGCGATCATGCAGGCGCTGTCGGCGCATCCGATATTCATGTCCGCGGCACTGCCGCAGCATGTGTTTCCGCCGCTGTTCAATCGCTACGGTGCCGGGCATCGGTTCGGCGCCCATATCGACAATGCCATCCGCCAGCATCGCCAGAGCGGCGCGCGGATGCGTACCGATCTGTCGGCCACGCTGTTTGTCGCCGGTCCGGATGAATACGACGGCGGCGAGCTGGTTATCGAGGACAACTTCGGCACGCAGCGGGTCAAGCTGCCGGCAGGGCATCTCGTGCTCTATCCGGCCAGCAGCCTGCACCATGTGACCGAAGTAACCCGTGGCCAGCGCATGGGCGCTTTCTTCTGGATTCAGAGCATGATCCGCGACGACGGCCAGCGCCGGGTTCTCTGGGATATGGATCAGGCGATCCAGCAGCTCACGAGCGCCGTGCCCGATCACCCGTCGCTGGTCAGCCTGACCGGCACCTATCACAACCTGCTGCGACGCTGGGCCGATGTCTAGCCGCACCGGCGCGATGCGTATTGGCCCCGACTTGTCGGCCGCGTACTGCGGTCACGCGTCGGTGGGCGATACAGCCTGCGCCGGGTAGGCCGTCAGCGCATGGCCGGCACAGACCCGCATATCCACACGCGTACCCTCGGCGAAATCGTCTTCGTGATTGGTGCGTACGCGCAGCTCGGCGCCACTGTCCAGCCGCACCCCGTACAGGCGTGTCTCGCCCTCATAGCGGCACCAGTCGACGGTGGCACTACCGTTGTCCGATACGCTCAGCGACAGATCGTCGGGGCGCATCATCACGTCCACGGCGTCGTCGTGCGCGATAGGGCCGATGGCGTCAACGGTCTGATCGACCGGAACATCGCCCAGCTCGGTACGGGCACTGTGCCCGTCGAGCCGCCCGGGCACGAACGCCGCATCGCCCAGAAAACGGGCGACGAAACGGCTGGCCGGTCGCCGGAAGCAGGCATCGGGCTGGCCGACCTGTTCCAGTCGTCCGTCGCGCATCACTGCCATGCGATCCCCTACGGACAGCGCTTCGGTCTGATCGTGGGTGACCCATATGGCCGGCATGGCGGCGCTCTTGAGCGCCTGTCGGATATCCCAGCGCAGCTGCGCCTTGAGCGTGGCATCAAGACTGGCCAGCGGCTCGTCCAGCAGCAGCAGCGCGGGCGCGTGGGCCAGGGCGCGGGCCAGTGCGACCCGCTGTTTCTGGCCGCCCGAGAGCGTGTCGGGCATCGCCCGCCGGTGTGTTTCCAGCCCCAGCTGGTCGATCCAGCGGTTGGCCGGAGCGCGGTCGCGCAGGCGAAAACCGATATTGTCTTCGACGCTGAGATGCGGAAACAGGGCGAAATCCTGAAACACAAGGCCGACGCTGCGTTTTTCCGGTGGCACCACGCGCTTGGCGTCAATGACCAGATCGCCGATACGGATCTCGCCGGCACTGGGCTGGATCAGCCCGGCAACGGCGCGCAGCACGCTGGTCTTGCCACAGCCGGTCGGGCCGACGACGGTAAGAATTTCCTGTTCGCCCAGGGTCAGATCGAGATTGTCGACCGCGGTCGCGCCCTGGTAGCGGATCGACAGATTCCTGATATCGAGCATTCGTGATCCTATGATCGTACAGCGCGACGCGTTTCGCCGGACAGCATGATGAGCAGTGCCAGGCCCGACACCAGGATGAGCGCCAGCGCGGGCACCGCACCCTGGCCGAGATAGCCGGCCTCGTAGACGCGCCACAGATAAGTCGCCAGCGTATCGAATCCGGTCGGGCGCAGCAGCAGCGTGGCCGGCAGTTCACGCATGACTTCGAGAAACACCAGCGCTGTTGCGGCCACGATACCGGGCGCGATCATGGGCAGACTTACCCGCCGGAACGCCTCCGCCGGACTCGCGCCGAGCCCGCGCGCGGCCCCGATCAGGCTGCTGTCGACGCGCTCGGTGCTGGCCCGTACCGAGCCGACCGCCAACGGCAGATAGCGCAGGATATAGGCCATTATCAACAGCGCCATGGTCTGATAGAGCAGGGGCAGCTGCAAACCCAGATATACGAGAGCCGTGCCGATGACGATGCCGGGAATACCGAAGCCCAGATAAGTCGCACGCTCGCACAGCCTGCCCACCCAGCCGGCAGACGCCGCATACGCCAGGGGCAGCGCGACCAGTACCGCACCCAGTGCGGCAAGCGTTGCGGCATAGGCTGAGTTGATCGCGTATTCGACTTCAAACCCGACCACGCCTTCACGCGCCAGCCACAACCCGAAGACGAACAGAGGCAGGCCTACAGCGAACAGGAACACCACGCCCGCCGCCATCTGGCTGATCGCCTGTACGACGCCACTCAGCGGCAACCACAGCACCCGGCCGGGGCGTTCGCGACGAATCCGAATACGCGCTTCGAGCAGCAGCACGAGCACGACCAGGGTGAGCAGTTGCAGCGACATCAGCGCGGCGCGATCCAGGCCGAACGCGTTGTATTCGACATAGATCATGCGCGTATAGGTGTTGAAACCCATGATCTCGGGCGTGGCGAAATCCGATAGCGTATAGAGTGCGACCAGTACTGCGCCCGCGGCTATCCCGTTGGCCGCGCGCGGCAGAACAATCCGTATGAGGGCCGCCGACAGCGGCAGGCCCAGCGTGCGTGCTGCATCCACCACGTTGGCATCCAGGCTCTGTAGCGCGGCGCGCGTGGCCAAAAATACGAAAGGATACGTATACAGCACCATGACGAGCGTGGCGCCGAACAACCCGTGAACACGAGGTGTGGGCAGGCCGATCAGCGATTCGATCTCGCCGCCGCCGCCGAATGCGGCAAACAGCGCAAAGGCGCCAAGATAACTCGGAATCGCCAGAGGGGCGGCCAGCAGGGCGACCCAGACACGGGAAAACGCGAAATCGGTACAGGTCGTGATCACGGCCAGCGGCACGGCGATCATGATCGCCCCGATAACGCTGAGTGTGGTCAGCGCCAGCGTGTTGGCCGCGACCTCCCAGGTGCGGCCGCCGAGCGTCGGGTCCGCGCCGATGCTCATCCAGATCAGGATGCCGATAGGCGCAAGCACCGCTGCCGCAACGGGCAAGGCCGCGACATACGACAGCGGCAGCCGTTTCATAGCACGCGCGTTTCGCGCATCAGATCCAGCGTGGGCTGCAGGTCGGCCAGACGCGTCAGATCCACGTCGGGCGGATGAATGCCCGGGGGTAGCCCGTCGGGTGGCGCGACGCCGCTGACCATGGGAATCTCATAGGCCTCGCGCGCGAGATACGACTGCACTTCCCGCGACAGCAGATAGCGCAGAAAATCGACGGCCAGGGGATTGTCGTTGAGCAACAGTACGCCCGACGAATTGACCAGGCTGCCGGCATCGTTGTTGGTGAGCGCTATATCGACCGTGGCGTCCGGCTTGCCCTGTTTCAGGCGCAATGTGTAGTAATGATTGGCGAAGCCGAGATCGACCTCACCGCGCGCGACCGCCATCACCACGCCGAGCTCGCCGGCGTAGCTGCGGGCCTGTCTGGCGACCCCGGTCAGCCATTCGCGGGTGCGGTCCTCGCCTTCGAGCAAGCGCATGGCGGTCACGAATGATTGAAACGCGCCGTAGGCCGGCGCCCAGCCGATCTTCAGATCGGTATGCGCGAAATCCATGATGTGAGCTGGAATCTGGTCTCTCGAGATACGATCCGGATTGAAGGGCACCGTGCGCAGCCGACCCGATATCGCGGCCCATTGGTCGTAGCGGAACGCTGGGCGGATACGGGCACTGACGTCCTTCGGCACCGGTCGGCTGTTGCCTTGACTGGCGACGGCGCCGAGCGAACTCGCGTCGATCGACCAGAACAGGTCGGCGCGCGACACGCCGGCCTTCGCCTCGGCGATCAGCGTATTGGCCAGCGCCGCCGACGGCGCACGCCGAACCTGCAGATCCAGGTCTGGATTGCGTTTCTCGATGGCCTTGACGATATCGTCGTACAGGCCGCCTTCGCCGCGACCCAGATAGACAGTCAGCGGGCCGCTGAGCTTGGGCAGATCATCCGCCGATCGGGCCTGCTTTGCAGCCTCCTCGATAGCGGCCAGCGCGGGCATCGAGCCGAGCAGACCCAGAGCGGCCGCGATCTTGAGGATATGGCGGCGACTTGTCATCTTCAAAACACCGAGCCGCGGTCGCTGTCGGCCTGATTCATCAGAGCCTGGGCGCGATCCAGTTTTGTGTTCATCCGCTCGATCTGTGCGCCGACCTTGTCGGCCGATGCCTTTTTCTCCAGCAGCAGCGGCAGGGTGGCGTTGAAATCCTTTTCCAGATCGGTGACCAGATCGGCGTCCTGTTCAATCAGGTCGCCTTCCACGCCCTCGAAGCGTTGCATATAGGTCTGATGGATCAGCGTGCGCGCCTGGGCGATGTCGCCGTCGCGATAATGCACCAGTACCTGATCGAGATTGTCCTGGATGATGGTGATGGTCGGCCGATCGTCCTGCTCTGCGGCCAGCGTTTGCGCCGCCTCAGTCTGGGCCGGCATCGCGGCGACCAGTTTGAGCGCGCCCAGGCCCTCATGCAGTGCAGCCTGCAGGCGGGCCTGCCATTTGCGGCTGTCATCGATCGCACCTGGCTTGTCCACGGTCTCGCGCAGGCCGCCGAGCGCGATCCAGATCGGCGGATACAGCGTCATGGCATGGGTTTCCACGGCCTCGTGGAAGTCGACGTTTTCCCAGGTATCGACCAGCGCATCCACACGCGTCGCCACCTGATCGCCGTCGCCGTAGTCGGCGATAATCTGATCAGACGTGGCGATCATGGCCGACACCTCCTGCTCATAGTCGTCAATCTCGAGCGGCTTCGGGTCGGCAGCGGCTGCGGCAAACGCGCCCTGTCCAAAAGAGACTGCAGACAGGACGATCAACAGGACTCGAACGCCTGTGCGACGGGAGGAGGCCATTGCAAGCTCGTGGGAAAACTATTGGGCGCAAGATTAACTGATAATCATTCCCATTCCAATTGCCCCCACGAAAGCGCTGCGGCCAGCCGCCAGGCCGCAAGTCAGCGCATGTAGCGCGCTATGGCCTTAGTTATCTGAAAACTGCTGGAACGCCTGCAGGCCCTTGCGGGTGATCATCGGCAGGGCAGCGCGGGTAAGCAGGCGCCGCATACCCGGACTGGCGGCCAGGAGCACGCCGGCCGACAATGCGCCAACGAGCGCAACCCCGGTGTTCTGCTTGGCCCAGTCGGTGGCCTTGTCGCCCACCAGGGGGCGTAGCTGGTGCTCCAGCACGTTGTCTGGATTGTTGCGCAGATTCTTGGCTTCGCTGGGCTTGCCTGGCCTGGCTGCGAGCAGCGCGATAAGCGCAATCAGGGCAACGATCGCGATCAATCCGCCGCCTACGAGCAGCGCCGCCTGAACCGGGTCCAGCCGGGAGGCAAGCGCCATGTACGCCCCGGCGGCACAGAACATCAAGCCGGCGAACACAATCCACATCGCCAGCCACATCAGGACATTGAGTCCGAAGGCGCCGACGATCTTGGCCTTGATGCTCATGAATGAACCCCCTGGAATAGACATCTAGCAAGAAACGGCGGGCTCGTAGCCATGATCAGCTTTTGTGATCCTGGCTACGCAGATACCGCCGTGCGATCATTGTGCCTGCCGCAGGGCGTGCGCCCCGCGGCAAGCTCTTGGGCCTGGCCGATCAGCGGCCGATCAGCTTGCCCAGCAGAAGCCCGACGCCAAACGCAGCGACGACGCTGGTGAACGGGCGCGCTTCAATCTCGCTGCCCAGGTCTTGGGTGTGGCGTGCGGCGTCGTTGCGCATCTCGTTGTACTTGCCGCGGGCCGAGTCCACGCCGGCTTGGGCGCGTTTCTCGCCTTCGGCGCGATAGCTCTTGGCAAGCTCCGACAGATCGTTTTTCAGGCGTTCGATGTCCTGCTTCAGGGCGTCTGTTTCGGGATTCTGGCTCATATTCATTCCTGTATGGCGTTGGTCACTGTTCTGAGGAGCGCCCGCGGCGAGCAGCGGTAGCGTTCATCAGACCGGCCCGCGTACGTCGGCGACGTTCAGACCGGGTCGAGTGATTCCAGCATAGCGAGTTCGCTGGGCCAGAGCCATAGGTAGTCACCGCGTGTCGTCCAGGCCGAACAGACGGGTGGCATTGGCATGCGTGAGCGCGGCGACCTGGGCCTCGGACTGGCCGCGTGCGGCGGCGACCGTCGACAACACCCACGGCAGATTGCACGGCTCGTTGCGGCGTGTCCTGGGCTTGGGTCGGATCGTGCGTGGCATCAGATAGGGGGCGTCGGTTTCGATCAGCAGCCGATCGTCTGGTATCAGCGATATCAGTTCGTAGAGCCCGGCGCCGCGTCGTTCGTCACAGACCCAGCCGGTAATGCCGATATACAGGTCCATCTCCAGATACGCCTCGAGCGCTTCGCGCGTGTCGGTGAAGCAATGCACGACCGCCTGGCGAAGCTGGGAGCGCGCTTCCTTGAGTATCGATAGAAAACGATCGTGGGCGTCGCGCTGATGCAAGAACGCGGGCAGGGCGTGAGCGGCGGCAATTTCGAGTTGTCGGACAAACACGCGTTCCTGAACGTCGCGCGGCGAGATATCGCGAAAGAAATCCAGGCCGGTCTCGCCAACGGCGGCGATCTGGCCGTCGGCCGCGGCCGAGCTGATCTGCGCGTGCAGTGCATCGTTCCAGTCGCTGGCCTGATGCGGATGCAGCCCGGCCGTGGCGTGACACGCCTCGTGCGCGCCGGCCAGACTGATCGCGGCAGCATTGCTTGCGGCGTCGCTGCCGGTGACGATCAGGCGGGATACGCCCGCGCGGGCGGCACGGTCAAGCACGCCAGCGCGGTCGTCGTCAAAACTCTCGTGGGCCAGGTTGGCGCCGATATCGGTCAACTGCATGGGTTTTCGGGAACAGACGAAATCAATGGGCGTAATTGTAACGATGATCGATCGACAGCCGCCCGCTGCTGGCCGTTGCGCGGCCAACTCTGCGTGCATCCCGTGGCCGGAGGTCGGTTTGGTACACTGCCCGGCCGAATTGCCAGGGCGGGCTGGGACCGCACGTCCCGGGCTTCATCATCCAAGGGTTATGCATGCGTTACCGAATGGGATTGATCGCCGGGTTGGCCGGTCTGCTTGCGGTGAGCAGTGTGGCCACGGCGGCCACGCGCTATGTGAGTGATGAGCTGTTAATCAATATGCGAAGTGGCGCGGGCACCGGCTATCGCATCATGCGGCTACTCGACGCCGGCAGCGAGGTGGACACGCTCTCGGAAAACGACGGCTGGACACGGATCCGAGCCGGTGACGGCGCGACCGGCTATGTGCTGACCCGGTTTCTGTCGGACGAAGTGGCTGCGCGTACCGAGCTTGAGCAGATGAAAACGCAGGTCAGCGAGCTGCAGAACGAGAACGCCAACCTCAAGAGCGAGCTGGCCGAAGCACGTGACGGATCGCAGGAACTGGGCGACACCAAGCGCGAGCTGGTCAACGAGAACAAGGCCCTGAGCAGCGAGCTGCAGCAGATTCGCGAGACGTCGGCTGACGCGATCCGGATCGGTGACGAGAACGAGAAATTCCGTGAGCAGCTGTTGTCGATGCGCTCGGACAACGAGCGGTTACGCCACCAGAACGGCGCGCTCCAGAGTCGTCGTGAAGGCATGAAGATCGGCGCGTTGATCATGGTCGGCGGCATCGTCGTTGGCCTGCTGCTGCCGCTGTTCCGCCGCGGGCGAAAGGGCAGTTGGGACTCGCTGTAGCGTTGTTGCTGGAGCAGTCCTGGCAGAGTCATTGCATACCTGTTGTCGCAAGCGCGCAATCTGTCTATCGTTGCCTGAAATCCGGCGCCGAAGCGACTGCGTGGATCGATTCCCTGTAGACCGGTGCACCGGAAGCTGAATGGAACATCACCTTTCTCTTATCCTGATTACCATCGTTGCCCTGGGTGTATTTTCCCAGTGGATTGCGTGGTCGGTGAAAATGCCGGCGATCGTGCTGTTTCTGGTCAGCGGCGTGCTCGCCGGACCGGTATTCGGCATCGTCAATCCCACCGCAGACATCGGCGCGGTGCTATCGCCGCTGGTGGGCTTGTCGGTTGCCGTCATTCTTTTTGAAGGCGGCCTGTCGCTGCGGCTGCACGAGTTCAAGGAGGCCGCATCGGGGGTGAAACGGCTGGTATCGGTAGGTGCGGCGTTGTCGTGGCTGCTGTACACGTTGGCCGCGTACTACATCGGCCATCTGAGCCTGCCGGTTTCATTGCTGTTCGGTGCGATCCTGATTGTGACCGGCCCGACCGTGATCATTCCCATGCTGCGACAAGCCGGCCTGAACCGCCGGACCGCGTCGTATCTCAAGTGGGAAGGAATCATCAACGATCCCATCGGTGCCTTGCTGGCGGTGCTGGTCTTCCAGTATTTCGTATTGGCCGGCGTGGACAGCGGCGACGGCGCGCAGGTGTTTGTCGATCTCGGCTGGGCCATCCTCATCTCGCTGGTGCTGGGTGGCGGCGTGGCCTGGATGCTGGGCTGGGCGTTCAACCATATCTGGGTGCCGGAATACCTCAAGGCGCCACTGACGTTTGCCTTCGTGCTTGTAATCTACGGCATCGCAAGCGAGTTCTTCGCTGAGGCCGGGCTGTTGGCTGTCACCGTCATGGGCATGGTCATGGGCAACATGACCATCGCCGGCATGGCCGAACTGCGGCGTTTCAAGGAATACATCACGATTCTGCTGGTCTCCACCGTGTTCATCGTGCTCACCGCGGATCTGGACCCGAATGTATTGCTGCATCTGGACTGGCACGCGGCCGCGCTCGTGCTGGCGGTGCTGTTCGTGGTGCGCCCGCTGGCGGTATTCCTGTCGACCATGTTCACCGACATGAACTGGCGCGACCGCGTTCTGGTCGGCTGGATCGCACCGCGAGGCATCGTGGCGGCGGCCGTGGCCGGCGTATTCGGCCCGCGCATGATCGAAGCCGGCTACGGCGGTGCCGAACAGCTGTTGCCGTTGATCTTTGCCATCGTGTTCTCGACGGTGATCCTGCACGGCTTCTCGATTGGCTGGCTGTCGCGCTGGCTGCGCCTGTCGGCCGAGCCCAACGGCGTGCTCATCGTGGGCGCCTCGCCCTGGTCCACAGAACTCGCGCGCGCACTCACCAACGAGCTCAATGTACAGGTGCTGCTGGTGGATTCCTCTTGGCACCGGCTACGCACCGCGCGGCTGGCCGGCGTGCGTGTGCTCTACGGCGAAGTGCTGTCCGAAGGTATTCAGCAGTCGCTCGAGCTCAACGAAATCGCCTGTCTGCTGGCAGGTACCAGCAACGACGCCTACAACGCGCTGGTCTGCTCGCACTTCGTGAACAGTCTTGAACACGACCGCGTGTTCCAGCTGCCCATGTATGCCGCGGATGAGTCCAACGAATCGCGGGTCGTCGCGCGTCCGCTGCGTGGTCGCCCGGCCTTCCACGAAGATGCCCAGTACGAAGAGCTGTGGCGTCGCCATTTTCAGAACTGGCAGTTCTACAAGACCCGGATCACCGAGAGCTACACGCGCGAAGACTTCAAGCGTGACTGTCCCACGGATGCGATCCTTATCGCGACACTGTATGCCGACAACACATTGCTGTTCCATCCGGCCAGCAGTAGCACCGTGCGGCCCGACGACGGCGATACCGTGATCTACTACGCGCCCAAGAAGGACGCGAGTGAACGCCGTCGCGCCCGCGCCGAGCGCGCCGAGGCAGCCAGCGAGCGATCGACGCTTGCCGGTACCCCGGAGAGTGAGGTTGAGGGCGTCAAGCCAGCTTACGACGATGGACTATCGAACAATGCTTGAATGGCCCGATGATCAGAACACCGCAAAGGGCTTGATCGCGGGGCCGGCTGGCGATCTCGAAGTGGACGTCGACCTACCGACGAACAGCGCCCGTGGAGTGGTGGTGATCTGCCATCCGCATCCGCAACAGGGCGGCACGAAAGACAACAAGGTGGTGTTCATGCTGGGGCGGGCGGCCACCCAGGCCGGTTTTGCTGCCGTGCGGTTCAATTTTCGTGGCATCGGCAAGAGTCAGGGCGAATACGACGCGGGCGTCGGCGAGGTGGATGACGTACGCGCGGTACGCCAATGGGCGCTGCAGGCCTCGGGGCTGACGCTGGCCGCACTTGCCGGTTTCTCCTTCGGCTCGGCCGCGGCACTGCGTTCGGCGGTCAACGAGCCGGTGGACAAGCTCATCACGGTGGGCTTTCCGGCGGCTTATTTCGATACCGTGCCGCGGCCGGCAGGGCGCTGGCTGGCAGTCTTCGGAGACGCCGACGACGTGATCGACGTACAGGCGTCCATCGCCGCTGTGTCGGAACTCGATCCCGCGGTGGATGTCCAGATCCTGGAGCACGCCGGTCATTTTCTGCACGGGCGCCTGACCGAGCTGCGCAAGCACGCGGTGGCGTTTCTACAGGATTGATCCAGGAGAACTGATTAGCATGGGACTTTTCGACAAGCTCAGACAGGCGCTCGAGCCGGGCGACGACGCCGTGCGCGATCCCGAGCGGGCCAAGCGTATCGCGGCGGCCGTTCTGCTTATGGAGATGGCCCACGCTGATCACGAGCACGATGCGTCGGAATACACGGAAATCCGGCGCCAGCTCAAGACCCATTTCAGCCTCGACGACGCGGAAACCGAAGAGCTGATGGCGGCGGCCGCGCCGCGTGCCGAGCAGGCGGTGTCGCTCTACAGTTATCTCAAGACACTCAACACCGGCCTGACCGCGGATGAGAAGCGCGAGGTGCTGGAAATGCTCTGGCGTGTCGCCTATGCCGACGACCGGCTGGACGCCCAGGAAGAGCATCTGCTGCGCGAGCTTGCCGAACTGCTGTATCTGCCGCACAGCGAGTTCATCCGCGCCAAACTGGCGGTCACGGGCCAATAGGCTCTCGGTCCGCCGGCCACAGGCCCTGGACCCTATTCCGTATAGACGGTCTGGCTGAAGGTCACGGGGACAGTCGCCTTGCCGTCGACGGACTGCACATCAAGATCGAAGGTCAGGGTCTGCTCGTCCTCATCGAGGTCCAGCTCGGCCAGCGAGTAAACGCTGCCGGCGTCTGTGACGCGTCGGAACGACAGCGCATGCTTGTTGCCCATGAGCGTTCGCGCGCTGCCGCTGACGGTTGCCGGGACCGCCTGGAGCGGCGACTCCTTGGTAGGTTTCTGAAGCGTGATCATCACCACGATACGATCGCCATTACGCGTGATGCCGTTGGCCTTGGCAACGCTCGCCGGGATCTGCATGCTGTTGACCGCGCTGTAGTACACCGAGTAGGCGCCGCTTGTTAAGGTGCCCGACGCGCTGGCCACGTGGGCCAGTGCCAGCAGCAGCGCCGCGAGCAGCGCGCGGCCGATCAGATACCGGTGTGGCGGCGCAGTTGGTAGAGCGCTATTTCGCCCAGCAGATTGGGAAAGGTGCGCATCCCGATATTGCTGCGATGGGCGTGATTGACGACATGACGGCGCACGATATCGACCTGTTTGCTCTCGCATAGCCCCTCGAAGTCCCGAACGGTGCACAGATGGATGTTGGGCGTATCGTACCATCGGTTCGGCAGGGCCCTGGATACAGGCATGAGACCGCGCAGGCCGAGCGACATGCGTGGCCGCCAGTGGCCGAAGTTGGGAAAGGTCACGATCGAGTCATGCCCGATACGCACCATCTCGTCGATGAGTTCGTCCGGGCGCTGGACTTCCTGCAGCGCCGAGCTCATCACCACGAAATCGAAGCTGTTGTCCTCGAACTGGTCGAGGCCCGCGTCCAGATCGAGTTGCAGCACGTTCACGCCGGCCTCGATACAGGCAATGACGTTGTCGGCATCGATCTCCAGACCGTAGCCGGTGATGTCCTTCGTGCGCTGCAGATGCGCAAGCAGATTGCCGTCGCCACAGCCCAGATCAAGCACGCGTGCGCCGGGCGTGATCCAGTTCGAGATCAGCGCCAGATCGTCGCGGATACCGTTGTGGGTCTGGGTGAGCAGCGTATTCACGTGCCTGCCTCATCGGCGACCCGGCCAAGATAGCCGCGTAGCGAGTTGACGTAGTGCGGCAACGTCAGCAGGAAATCGTCGTGGCCGAGATCGGAAGTGACTTCTGCATAGGAGACCTGCTTGCCGGCGTCGACCAGCGCATCGACGATCTCCCGGGAGCGGGCCGGTGAAAAACGCCAGTCGGAGCTGAACGATACCACCAGAAAGCGCGCAGTGACGGGCGCGAAGGCCGCCGCCAGGTCGCCGCCGGTCGCATACGCCGGGTCGAAATAATCCAGTGCCTTGGTCATCAGCAGATAGGTATTCGCATCGAAACGGTCGACGAACGACTGGCCCTGGTAGCGCAGGTAGGACTCGACCTGGAATTCCACGTCGAAGCCGTAGTTGATCCGCCCGGCGCGCAGATCGCGGCCGAACTTGGCGCGCATGGCCTCGTCCGACAGATACGTGATATGGCCCAGCATGCGAGCGAGCATGAGCCCGCGCCGCGGCACGACGTCGTGCTCGTAGTAGCGTCCACCGTGGAACTCGGGATCGGTCACGATCGCCTGGCGGGCGATCTCGTTGAACGCGATATTCTGTGCCGAGAGTTTCGGTGCGGCGGCGATCACGATGGCGTGCGCCAGCCGGTCCGGGTAGTCGATAGACCACTGCATGACCTGCATGCCGCCAAGGCTGCCGCCGACGACGGCGGCCCATTGGTCGATATCCAGCGCGTCGCGCAGGATATCCTGTGATCGCACCCAGTCACCGCAGGTCAGTACGGGGAAATCCGGGCCATAGTAGCGGCCGGTCTCCGGATGCAGGCTGTGCGGTCCGGTCGAGCCGTTGTAGCCGCCGAGATTGGCAAGGCTGACCACGAAGAAGCGATTGGTATCGATCATCTTGCCGGGGCCGATGCACTTGTCCCACCAGCCCGGCTTGGCGTCGGTCTCGTTGTGATAGCCGGCCGCGTGATGATTACCGGATAGTGCGTGACAGATCAGGATCGCGTTGGAGCGCGCGGCGTTGAGCGTGCCATAGGTCTCGTAGACCAGATCGAACTGCGACAGCGTCTTGCCGCAGTCCAGTGCCATCGGCTCGCCGACATGGAGCGTGATCGGCTCGACCAGCCCGACCGAATGCGTGTGGCGATCAGCCATGATCGATCAGCGGAACAGACCGGGCAGCGGCAGCAGGCGGCTGACCACCTGCAGAGCCAGAATCACCACGAGTGGTGACAGGTCCAGGCCGCCCAGCGCCGGCAGGCGGCTGCGCACGGGTCGCAGCAGCGGCTCGTTGAGCGTGAACATCATGGCAGTGGCCGGCGAATGCTGATTCGGCGATATCCAGGACATCAGCGTCTGAATCAGAATCGTGAAGGTGAAGAAGCTGCAGATCAGCACGCCGATCTTGAGCACCGACCACAGCAGTGCCAGCACCGGCTGGGCGCCGAATGCCGCCGACACCAGCGCCATGTCGATCTGGATATTCACAAAGCACAGCGCCAGCGCAAAGACCAGCGCGGGGACGTCGATATTGCGCCAGCGCGGAATCACGCGGCTGACATAGCCCACCGGCGTGGCGGTCGCCCGCCATATGAACTGCGAGATCGGGTTGCGAAAATCTGCATGCACCAGCGGCAGCAGTACACGCAACAGCACCACGGTGATATACAGCGAAAACACCGTATCGATGAGAAACATCAGCGCGTTGTTGGTGGTGGCTCCCATCAGGCGTCCCGATCGCTCAATTCGCGCGCCAGCGTATCGGCGCGGTCGGCGGCCGATTTCATGGCGCGATGAACAAGGCCGTTCAGATCACCCGCTTCGAAAGTGGCCAGCGCCTCGGCGGTGGTGCCGCCCGGGGAGGTCACATTCTTGCGCAGCGTGCCGGGATCGTCCCCGGACTCGATCGCCATGCGTGCCGCGCCCAGCGCGGTATGCAGCACCAGCTCGCGCGCGTCGGCGGCGTCCAGGCCCAGTTTCTGTGCGCCTTCCATCATCGCCTCCATGAAGGCGAAGAAATACGCCGGGCCACTGCCCGATGTCGCGATGACGGCATCCAGCAGCGCCTCCTCTGCGACCCACACCGTCATGCCCGCGCTCGCCATGATGTTCTCGGCGAGCTCGCGCTGCTCGGTGCTTACATCGTCGCCGGCATAGAGGCCCGTAGCACCCGCGCCGATCAAAGACGGCGTATTGGGCATGGTGCGGACATAGGCCGGGCTGTCGCCGAGCCAGCTGCGTAGCGCCGACAAAGGCAGCCCGGCGGCGATCGACATCACCAGCGGCGCTGTGTCGGGCAGATACTCGGTCAGGCCGCGGGCGACGTCACGCATCATCTGCGGCTTGACTGCGAGCACGATGACTTCAGCGTCGAGCGCCTCGGCCGATGCGCTTTCGAGCGCGGTCACGCCGTACCGGGCGGCAAGATCGTCGCGCTTGGCCGCGTCGGGCTCGATCACGGTAATGCGATCGCCCGGATGACTGGCGTGGCGCAGGCCGCTGATGAGGCTGGTGGCCATGTTGCCGCCGCCGACGAATACGATGCGTTGTTTCATTATTACGGGTGCCGACAAAGTGTGCGCATGATACGTGATCCCTGCCGCTCGAGGCGAACCGGCGGACGGCATCGGCGTATGGAGCGCGCGCGAGTCGAGTAGCTGTAGGCACAGGGGATCGCTTCATTTAGCATTGATGGCTTATTCAAGCCGTGCATGCCATGAACCGCAGTCTCAAACAGACCGCAGAATCCGTTTCCACGTCGGCCGTCGACGTTGGCGACGCGGATTATCTCAAGCGCATCAACGCCGCGCGTGTCTACGATGTGGCCATCGAGACGCCGCTGATGATCGCCAACCAGCTCAGCGGACGCATCGGAAACCGGCTGTTCCTCAAGCGCGAGGACATGCAGCCGGTGCATTCATTCAAGCTGCGTGGCGCATATAACAAGATTGCCCAGCTGAGCGCCGAGGAGCGGGCACGCGGAGTGATCTGTGCATCGGCCGGCAATCATGCACAGGGCGTGGCCCTGTCCGGGCGCAAGCTCGGCATTCGCGCGGTGATCGTCATGCCACGCACGACACCCGAGATCAAGGTGCGCGCCGTGGCCGGCTTCGGCGGCGAGGTCGTATTGCACGGCGACAGCTACGACGAGGCGGCCGCACACGCCGCCGAGATCCAGGCCCGCGATGGATTGGTCTATGTGCATCCGTTCGACGACCCGGACGTGATCGCAGGCCAGGGCACCATCGGCATGGAGATCGTGCGTCAGCATCCACAGGATATTCACGCGGTGTTCGTCTGTGTGGGCGGTGGTGGTCTGCTGGCGGGCGTGGCGGCCTATATCAAGAGCGTGCGTCCGGCGATCCGCGTGATTGGCGTAGAGCCCGAGGATGCGGCCAGTATGGGCGCGGCGTTGTCTGCCGGAGAGCGTGTCAAACTCAAGGAAGTCGGGCTGTTTGCTGACGGCGTAGCGGTCCGGCAGGCCGGCGTCGAGCCGTTCCGGCTGTGCTCCAAGCACGTCGACGCGATGATGACGGTCTCTATCGACGAGATCTGTGCGGCGGTACGCGACATCTATGAGGATACCCGATCGCTGGCCGAGCCAGCCGGCGCGCTGGCCGTGGCCGGCGCCAAGAAATACGCCGCCGAAACGGGCGTCATCGACCAGGATCTGATCGCGATCCAGTCCGGTGCCAACGTCAATTTCGATCGCCTGAGTTATATCGCCGAGCGCGCCGAACTGGGCGAGCAGCGAGAAGCGCTGCTTGCCGTGACCATTCCGGAACAGCCCGGCTCGTTCCGGCGTTTCTGCACGATTATTGGCGATCGCTCGATCAGCGAGTTCAATTATCGCTATGCCGATGCGACCTCGGCACAGATATTTGTTGGGGTAAAGCTTGCCAACGGCACCGCCGAACGCGACGCACTCATCGGCGAACTTGAAGCGGCGGGCTACGGCGTGCTCGACATGAGCCGCAACGAGATGGCCAAGCTGCATGTGCGTCATATGGTCGGCGGTCGGGCGCGTGGGGCCGGTGACGAGATTCTATTCCGGGTCGAGTTTCCGGAGCGTCCCGGCGCCCTACTCAAGTTCCTCGACAGTGTCGGCGATCGCTGGAATATCTCGCTGTTTCACTATCGCAACCACGGCCATGCCCATGGGCTGGTGCTGGTCGGAATGCAGGTAGGCGAGGACGAACAGGCCGAATGCCGTGCCGCGCTCGACGCGCTCGGCTACGAATACGCTGAAGAGACCGGCAATCCGGTCTATCAGCTGTTTCTTCACGACGCCTAGAGGGATTGCGCCGATGTCCGCATCCGGATCCAAGACCGTTATTCTCGCCGCGCTGGCGGGTAATTCGCTGATTGCTGTCAGCAAGTTCGTGGCTGCGGTATTCACCGGCAGCAGCGCGATGCTCGCCGAAGGCTTTCACTCGCTGATCGATACCGGCAATCAGGGGCTGCTGCTGTTCGGCATGAAGCGTGCCTCTAAGCCACCGGACGCCAGATTTCCTTTTGGCTATGGCAAGGAGATCTATTTCTGGAGCTTCATGGTCGCCGTGCTGCTGTTCACGCTCGGTGCCGGCCTGTCGATTCTCGAGGGCGTGGACAAGATCCTCCACCCGCATCCGATTTCGCATCCGTATGTCAACTATATCGTGCTCGGTCTGGCGATTGTCTTCGAGGGTACGAGTTGGTTCATAGCCGCCAAGGAGTTTCGTCGTATCAAGGGCAGCTGGGGCGTGCTCGAGGCTGTACGCCGTGGTAAGGATCCGAACAAGTTCCTGATTCTGTTCGAAGACACCGCCGCCATTGCCGGTCTGCTGCTGGCTATCACGGGGCTCGCGCTGGTTCAGTTCACCGGGATCGAGATGTTCGATGGCATCGCCTCGATCGGAATCGGCCTGATTCTCGCGTTCTGTTCGGTATGGCTGGCCATCGAAACCAAGGGCCTGCTGATCGGTGAAGCCGCCAATCAGTATGTGGTTGACGATATCTGGCAGATCCTCGAGGCCGACCCCGCCGTTGACCGGGTCAACGAAGTGCCGACCATGCATATCGGCCCTGATTACGTGCTGGCCAATATCAGCCTGCGGTTCAAGGTCGACCTGAGCGGGCGCGAATTACAGGACGCAATCGCGCGTATGGACCGCAAGATCAAGCAGCGCTGTCCGACCGTGAAACGGGTCTTCATCGAAGCCGAGGAAGAGGCCGATCATGGCCCGGCTCACGACGAGCCGCCGGACAAGATCGGTAACGCGAGCGCCACGTCGGGCTGATTGTCTGAAATACCCGCGCCCGGCGATGATCTGGTGGCGGCATGTGTCAGACTCTGAGCATCAGGGATCGGGCGTCCACATCAGTGGTCCGCCCACGCGTCGTTCATATATTGGGGGCCAGCCATGGCATCGGGATCGAAGACCGTCATCTATGCGGCACTGGCAGGCAACCTGCTGATCGCTATAACCAAATTCATCGCAGCTGCCTTTACTGGCAGCGCCGCGATGATGGCAGAAGGGATTCACTCGACGGTTGATACCGGCAACCAGGGCCTGCTGCTCTATGGCATGAAGCGCGCCGAGCGGCCACCGGACGAGAAATTCCCCTTCGGCTACGGCAAGGAGATTTATTTCTGGAGCTTCATGGTTGCGGTGCTCATCTTTGCCGTGGGCTCCGGTATTTCCATCTACGAAGGCGTCAATCGCCTGCTGCATCCGCATCCGGTGGAAAGCCCCATCATCAACTACGTGGTGCTCGGTCTGGCGATGATCTTCGAAGGCGTGGCCTGGACGATCGCGGCCAAGGAGTTCAACCGGGTTCGCGGCAAGTGGGGCGTGTTCGAAGCCGTGCGACGCGGCAAGGATCCGAGTTCTTTCCTGGTCCTGTTCGAGGACAGTGCCGCCATGCTGGGTCTGGTTGTGGCATTCGCTGCGCTCCTGGCCGGCCAGCTTACCGGGCTGGCCTTCTTCGACGGCCTTGCCTCGATCTGTATCGGCCTGATTCTGGCGTTTACCGCGATCTGGCTCGCGATCGAAACCAAAGGCCTGCTGCTTGGCGAAGCGGCCAATCGCGATGTGGTCCGCGACATTCGCGAGATCGTCGGCCGCGACAAGTCAGTGGCGCAGGTCAACGAAGTACTGACCATGCATGTGGGCCCTGAATTCATCCTGGCCAATATCAGCGTGCGCTTCAAACAGGGTCTGTCAGGCGAGGATGTACAGAAGTCGATCGAGCGTATGGACGGCGAGATCAAGGCCGGCTGTGAGCACGTCGAGCGTGTCTTCATTGAAGCCGAGCGTCAGGCTTCGACGTCGCTGGGCTCCGCCGATGCCGGATCGAACGCCGGCTGATCGCCGACGGTTGTCTTTTTCCCTGCATACCGGATCGACTGCCCGATGACGTCAACCGGAAGTCTCGGTAACGCGCCGGACACGCCGCGATCGATCTGTATTCTGCGCCTGTCTGCGCTGGGCGACTGCGCGAACGTGGTACCGACGATTCGAACGCTCCAGGCCGCCTGGCCCGGCGTGCAGATCAGCTGGATCATCAATCGTGCCGAGGCGAATCTGGTGGCTGATCTGCCCGGCGTGGAATGCATTGCCTACGACAAGCGCGGCGGACGTGCCGCCATCCGAGCGCTGAAGCAGCAGCTGGCAGGGCGTCGGTTCGATGCTCTGTTCAACATGCACGGCAGCTGGCGCGCGAACCGTATCAGCATGCTGGTCAAGGCCGATCGGCGTATCGGCTTTGACGCACGCCGCGCCCGCGACGCCCAGCGTCTGTTCGTGGGCGAGCGGATTCCGGCTATCGCCAGTCGTCATGTGGTTGACGGTTTTCTCGCTTTTGCGGCAAAACTTGGCGCGCGTGAGCCGGTCATGGATTGGCGCGTGCCGGTCAGCGCGGCCGATCGCGCGCATGTGGACGTGTTGCTCGGCACCGACACGCGCGAGCTGCTGCTGATCAGCCCATGCTCGAGCCACACCCGCCGCAACTGGCTCGCTGAACGCTATGCCGCTGCCGCCGATCATGGTGCGAAAAAACACGGCCTTCGCGTGGTGCTGGTGGGCGGGCCGAGCGAGATAGAGCAGAACATGGGCCACGCGATAGAGTCTGCGATGGCCGCGCCCGTGTTGAACCTGATTGGCCAGACCAGCCTCAAGCAACTGCTCGCAATGTTCGACCGGGGTCGGGTGCTGATCACCCCCGATTCGGGTCCGGCCCATATGGCCAACGCGTCTGATATCGCCACCATCTCCCTGCATGCGGCAACGGATCCGCGCCGCAGCGGTGCTTATCGCTGTCGGGATCTGTGCGTGGATTATTTCGCCGAGGCGGCACGCGTGTATCGCAACGCCACGCCGGACCGTCTCAAGTGGGGCACCCGGATCGAGGACGACGACGGCGTGATGGCGCTCATCCCTGTCGAGGCAGTGACCGCAAAGGTCGATCAGGCAATGAAGCAGACCGGCTGACAGGCGGGGCAGGTTGGCGGGCAGTGTAACCATCCATATGTTGTTCTTGGTGTGGTGTCGCCTGTACCCGTCGACACGAAGACGCTCTTTTTGCTTATCTGCGTTGCTCTGCGTCTATCTGCGGATAGCTCTGTTCTGCTTCATGGCTATTCACCGGGCTCGTTCTCCATCGCCAGAATGAAGTCCCAGTGTTGCTTATCGACCGGCATCACGGACAGCCGATTGCCCTTGCGCACCAGCGGGAAGTCGCCCAGCTCGTCGGCGTGGTCCTTGATTTCGGCCAGCGACACCAGGCGTGCGAGTTCACGCTCGAAGGTCACATCCACGCGATACCAGCGCGGTTTTTGTGGGTCTGACTTGGGGTCGTAGTGGGCGTCCTTCGGATCGAACGCGGTATCGTCGGGATAGCCGGCGCGCGAGATGCGCATGATGCCGGCCACACCGGGGACCTTGGTATTGGAATGATAGAAGAAGGCGAGATCGCCTTTGCTCATGTCGTCCCGCATGAAGTTGCGCGCCTGATAGTTGCGTACGCCGTCCCAGCCTTCGGTCTGGTCCTTGCGTTGCTGCAGATCCTCGATGCCGAATTCGTCGGGCTCGGATTTCATCAGCCAGTAGCGCATGCGAGATCCTTTGTTATTGAAGTCGAGTAGTCGTTCATTTTAGACGACTCAGTCGCACTCGATAGGGCCGGCCTTCCGGCGCGGGTACACGCGCGCATTGCTGACCACGGCGTCGAGCGCTATATCCCATGGTCGACTGTCGATACGGTCGACCCGCTGTGCCTCGAACGCAAGCCCAACCAGGCGCGGGCGCCGAAAACCCGTGCCCGTCGCATAAGCGGCCAGGGTACGGTCGTAGTAGCCGCCGCCAAGCCCGATCCGATGCGCATGATCGTCGAACGCGGCCAGGGGCAGGATCAGCAGATCGAGTGCCTCGACCCGGCGCGCGCGTGTGCCACAGGGCTCATAGACGCCCAGTGGACTCAGGCGTGCACGGAAGTCGTCGTCCGCTATGGCCATGAAGTCGAGCCGCTGGTCGTTCACACGGGGCAGGTAGGCGCGCTGAACGCGCCGTAAAGCGGCAAGCAGGGGACGTGGGTCGGTTTCGCTGGCCAGCGGCCAGTAGAAGCCGATATGGCGGGCCCGACGGAAGACCGAGAGCCGGGCAAGACGGCTGCAGGCCAGCTCGCTTGCCTGGCGTCGTGTCGCTATCGACAGTGCCCGGCGTGCGGCCAGTGCGTGGCGACGCTGAGCGGAGATATCCGTCATGGCGTCCCCCATAAAAAAACACGCCGTGGCGTGTTGAACATGAAACCGCCACTCCCGCCTGTGCCGTCGACCGTCCACTATCCTTGAGACAGATGCTCAAGTGGGGCGTTTCACGACGCATTAGGTTTCCCGCAGCCAGGGCGGGCATACTCACCTGCGTCGCTTCCCACCCCGGTTTACGTAATTAGGCTCAAGGGGAACCGGGAGGTCATCGAACACCGCAGGAGTGTCGGCACCACTGATGATACGCGTGCTCAACTACGCTCATCAAGCGCGGAATCGATACGGAGCTGCAGCTGCGACAGTCGCTCATCGAGTTCCTCGCCTGTCGCGGGTGTGCCGGCCTGGCTAGCGGCCAGCTTCTTTTCAGCGGCGATAAGCTCGCGCGCCATATTCAGGGCGGCCATGACTGCAATACGATCGACGCCGAGCGTCTTGCCCTTGCGCTGAATGGCGTGCATGCGGCGCGACAGATATTCTGCCGAACTCAACAGGCTCTCGCGCTCGCCTTCGGGGCAGGCGATGGAATAATCGCGGCCGAGAATACGAATGGTCAGCGCGGACTGGTTCTTTTCTGGCGGCATAGCGATCCGTGGCACGCGGGTAATGAAAGAGATCAGACGTTATCGACTTCGGCTTGGGCTTCGGTTTCCAGCGCGCGAATACGCTCGATAACGCCGTTGAGGCGTTCGCGCGTCTGACGATTGCGTTGCTGCTCGGCCTCGTGGGCTGCACGCAGCGCGCGATAATCGCTCAGAAGCTGCTCGTGGGCGCTGGCAAGCGCCTCGACGCTATTCTCGAACTGCGAGATATCGAACTGACTCATGAAGGCTCCGTGGAATCTGGAACAGGCGATTCCGTCGATCGAGTATAGCCTCACGGCGACGTGAGACGAAACAGCACGCATTACGTCTGCATATAGGGCTGTCTGACCGAGAGACTGCAAGGCCGCAACTCGCATTCTCCGTGGCGCACCTCGAGAATCCGAAAGGCAGTCGGTGAGGCTGCTTGATCCCACGCGTCGACCTGCACGGGATCACGCAGGCGCTCTGGATATATCCGCGGCGCACCACGAAAAAAGCCCGACACGGAAACCGTGCCGAGCTTGCCCGACGAGCCAGTTCTGTGACTAGCGGATCAGAAGGAACAGGGCGCCGCCGCCGCGCCGCACGTGAAGCAGCAACTGCTTGGTATCTGGTCCGGCCAGGTCAGCCAGCTGCGATACCTCGGTGATCTGCTCACGATTGATCGAGGTGATCACATCGCCGGGGCGCAGGCCGGCGCGTGCTGCCGGGCTTCCGGCCTGTACGTCGGTGACGGCAATGCCGTCGACCTCGCCGGCGAGCGGATTGTCCTCGGCGATCGGTCCGAACGTTGCGCCGTTGAGGCCTTTAGCGAGCTTGCTGGCCTCCGGCGCGCCAGAGTTGCTTGCGCTGGCGCCATCTTCGGCGTTCGCCAACGTGGCTTTGACTTCGCGTTCCTTGCCGTTGCGCATCAGGGTGATACTGACTTCCTGTCCGGGCGACTTCAGGCCGATGGCGTTGGCCAGTTCGGAGAAATCCTCAATCGCCTTGTCGTTTACGGATGTGATGACATCGCGTTCCTTGATACCGGCCTTGTCGGCGGGTGAATCGGGCATGACCTGGGCCACGACGACGCCCTGGTTGATATCCAGATCGAAGGCCTTGGCCAGATCGCTGGTCAAATCCTGACCAACGACGCCGAGGCGCGCGCGTTTGACTTCGCCGTACTCGGAGATCTGGTTATAGACGCTGTTGACCAGATTGCTCGGGATCGCGAACCCGATACCGATATTGCCGCCACTGCGCGACAGGATCGCGCTGTTGATACCCACCAGCTCGCCCTTGAGGTTGACCAGAGCACCGCCGGAGTTGCCGGGGTTGATCGAGGCATCGGTCTGGATGAAGTCCTCATAGCGGTTGCCCAGCCCATGTCGGCCAAGACCGCTGACAATGCCCGAGGTCACGGTCTGACGCAGGCCGAACGGATTACCGATCGCGACCACGAAATCACCGACCCGCAGGTTGTCGGAGTCGGCAATCGGCAGCTGGGTCAGCTTGTCGTCGCCACGCTCGATCTTGAGCACGGCGATATCGGTTTCCGGATCATCGCCGACGACCTTGGCGTCGTACTCGCGGTTATCGTTCAGACGCACCACGATCTTCTCTGCGTCCTTCACCACGTGATGATTGGTAATCACGACGCCTTTTTCAGCGTTGACGATCACGCCGGAGCCCGTAGCCGTGGGCTGGGTCGGGGCCTGACGCTGGCGTTTCTGTTGATCCGGCATGTCGAAGAAGCGACGGAAGAACGGATCGTTGAACAATGGGTTGTCCGGCATCTGCTGCGCCTTGCCGGTCACCACAACGTTGACGATCGCAGGCAGCGCGTCGTCGAGCATCGGGGCCAGCGACGGATTATCGCCGCCGAGCATGCCGCTGGGCACAGCAGCCTGTGCGCTCGTACCGGCCAGCAGGAAAAACAGAAACAGAGTAAACGCGTATAGCCGCGTTCCGGCGTGTGTCCTCATAGCTTGTTACTCGTTGGCATGATCACCATACGGCCGGCGGTCCCCGGACGTCCCAGTGCTGTGACCATTTATGCGCCGGCGAGTTTCACTGCAGATGACAACAATGAGCGCTTCTCGCCGAGCCGCGCTCGAATGCAACAGGCCCTAGCCGCGCGTGTTCGAACGGTGCACGACACGGGCAAGCCCGCTTTCGGTGAGGCTTTTCTGCACGGCCAGTCGGCCCTGTTCGCCCAGGCGTGCCAGCAGGCCGGCCTTGGTCTGCATCTCCACGGTAAACACGTCGCGGCCCTCGCGTGCGGCAGCCAGCATGAGATCGTCGCTGGTGGCGACCTCGTCGACGAGTTTCAGATCGAGCGCCTGCGTGCCGTACCAATGCTCGCCAGTCGCTACCTTGTCGATATCCAGGGCCGGGCGATAGCGGCGCACGAAGTCCTTGAACAGCACATGGGTTTCTTCCAGTTCGGCGCGGAACTTGTCGCGGCCTTCTTCGGTGTTCTCGCCGAACATGGTGAGCGTGCGCTTGTAGTCGCCGGCGGTATGCAGCTCGAAATCGATCTGCTTGTCCTTGAGCAGGCGATGGAAGTTCGGAATCTGGGCAACCACGCCGATCGAGCCGATGATGGCAAACGGCGCCGCCACGATCTTTTCGCCGACACAGGCCATCATATAGCCGCCGCTGGCGGCCAGCCGATCCACGCTGATGGTCAGGCGCACGCCGGCATCGCGCAGACGCGCGAGCTGCGATGCGGCCAGCCCGTAGCTGTGTACCATGCCGCCGGCCGACTCCAGCCGTACCAGTACTTCGTCGTTGGCCTCGACCACCTGCAGCACCGCAGTGACTGCATCTCGGAAGGGTTCCACGGCCGAGGCACGGATATCGCCGTCGAAATCGAGCACGAACAGACGCTCGGATTCGTGGCGCTTGCCGAGTTTTTCGGCCTTCGACTTCTGCTTGTCTTCGGCTTTCTTGCGTTTGGCGCGTGCCTTGCGCTCGGTGTCATTGAGCAGCGTGTCGTTGAGCGTGTCGGCCATTCGGTTTAGCCGCTCGTTGACGTGCTCCACCCGCAGGGTATCGCTCTGACGCATGGCACGCGCCTGGGCGATCGCCGAGACAATCCAGGCCACGCTCAAGCCGATCGCGATCACCACGGTGGCGGCCTTGGCCAGAAACAGGCCGTAGTTCAGGGCGAAATCGGCAATCAGCTCCATGCAACGTCTCTTGTCTGGGAAATCAGCGGGGCCGGCGATGATGGCCCGTACGGGCAGGTCAGATCCAGCCGGACAGTTCCTGCTTGATCAGCTGGGCAAACATGTCGACATGATCGTGTCGATCGTTGAGGGCAGGAATATAGCGTAGCTCGCCGCCACCGGCTTCCTCGAAGTACTCGCGGTTCTCTTCCTTGATCTCCTCGAGTGTCTCGAGACAGTCGGAGGAAAAGCCCGGACACATCACATCCACGCTCTTCATGCCCGCCTTGCCCCAGGCCTTCATGGTCTGATCCAGATACGGCTGGAGCCAGGGCTCACGGCCGAAACGACTCTGAAAACAGACCTTGTAATCGTTACGGCCAAGCTCGAGTTCCTGGGCCAGCAGCTGGGCGGTGATGCCGCAGTCGCGCGGGTAAGGATCACCCTGTTTTACATAGCGCTTGGGAATGCCGTGGAACGACATGACCAGCTTCTCGGCGCGTCCGTTGGTTGCCCAGTGTTCACGCACCGAGTTTGCGAGCGCCGAGATATAGGCAGGATTGTCGTGGTAGCGGTTGATCTGGCGCAGTTGCGGCGGCTCCGGCCAATCGCCCAGCACTTCGCCGACCTTGTCAAAGGTCGTGGCAATGGTCGTGGCTGAATACTGCGGATAAGCGGGCAGAATGAGCACCTGCTTGCAGCCGGCCGCATCCAGTTCGCGCAGCCCCGCCTCGATGGACGGATTGCCATAGCGCATGGCCAGCGCCACATGGACCGGCGTATCGATCTCGGTGTCCACACGCTTTTGAATCGCCTCCGCCTGGCGCCGGGCATAGACCATGAGCGGCGAGCCTTCGTCCATCCATACCGAGCGATACGCCTCGGCGGACTTTCTGGGACGCAGGGTCAGGATCACTCCATAGAGAATCGGCAGCCACAGCGCGCGGTTGAGATCGACTACGCGGCGGTCGCTGAGAAACTCGGCCAGATAGCGGCGAACCGCGGGAACAGACGTATCGTCCGGCGTGCCAAGATTGGTGAACAGCACCCCGATAGGGCGCGGCGCGCGGCGGGAATTCATTATTTACTCTCGCTATCGTATCGCGGTGTCTGATACGTAGGGTCGATAGGGCAGGATGCAAGCGCTTGTTGCATCCCGCCCGTCATCATCGACGCTATCAGGACGGGTTGAAATAGGCCCGGGTGAGCTTGAACACCACCGGTGCCAGCAGGATAAGCGCGATAAGGTTCGGAATCGCCATCATTGCGTTCATCACGTCGGCGACGAGCCAGACGAAATCGAGTTGTGCAATGGCGCCCACGAACACCGCGATCACCCACAGCACGCGATACGGTTTGACCACAGCCGATCCGAACAGATACTCGGCTGTGCGCTCGCCGTAGTAGCTCCATGCCAGCATTGTGGAAAAGGCGAAGATCACCAGGCCGAAGCTCACGATCCAGCCGCCGGGTCCGGGCATGCCGGTGGTGAAGGCCTCGGCCGATAGCTGGGCACCGGTCGTGCCGGACGACCAGGCGCCGGTCGCGATAATCACCAGCGCGGTCATGGTGCACACAATGATCGTATCAATGAACGTGCCGAGCATGGCCACCACGCCCTGTCGTACGGGGCTGTTGGTGCGTGCGGCAGCGTGTGCGATCGGCGCACTGCCCAGGCCCGCTTCGTTGGAGAAGATGCCGCGCGCCACGCCGAAACGGATCGCCATGATGATGCCGGCACCTGCAAAGCCGCCTGTGGCCGCCGTGCCGGTAAAGGCATCGGAGAAGATCAGCGCAATCGCGCCAGGTACCGCACCAGCATTGAGCAACAGCACGACGGCCGCACCCAGCACGTAGATGATCGCCATGACCGGCACCAGCTTGTCAGTGACATTGGCCAGACGCTGCACGCCACCGATGATCACTGCGAACACGCCAACTGCCATCACCAGCCCGGTGATCCAGGACGGCACGCCCATCGTTTCACGGAACACCTGCGACACCGAATTGGCCTGCACGGTGTTGCCGATGCCAAAGGCGGCAACGGTGCCGAACAGGGCGAAGGCGATGGCCAGCCATTTCCAGTTTGCACCCAGGCCGTTGCGGATGTAGTACATCGGCCCGCCCACATAAGCACCGGCGCTGTTGGTCTCGCGATACTTGACCGCGAGCACGGCCTCGGCGTACTTGGTGGCCATGCCGACGATGGCGGTCACCCACATCCAGAAGATGGCACCCGGCCCGCCCAGATGGATGGCCGTGGCCACGCCGGCAATGTTGCCGGTGCCAACGGTTGCCGCGAGGGCCGTGGCCAGCGCTTGAAACGGCGTGATATCGCCGGGTTCGGTGGTCTGCTTGCGCCCTGCAAACATCATCGAGAAACCATAGAACAGCTTGCGCTGCGGGATACCGCGCAGACCCAGGGTCAGATAGAACCCGGTGCCGAGCAGCAGGATCAGCATGACCGGGCCCCAGACCCAGCCGCTCAGCGTGCTGAATATGTTGGTGAGTGTTTCCATGATGTTGTGTCCCCTTTTTTTCTTGGTTGAGCCGGGCCGGCCGCGACCCGGTAATGAGCAGCGCGCTGACGATTAACCGAGCAGGCCCTGTAACAGAATCCAGGCGATCCCGAGTGGCGCGATAAAACGCAGGATGAACAGCCAGAGACCGGCCAGCGGCATCGACTGCGCCGGGTGCGACTTGAGCGCCTCAACCGCGCGCGGGCCCATGAACCAGCCCGCGAACAGCGCGATGAACAGGCCGCCGATGGGCATCATCACCGACGATGTCATGAAGTCGGCGAGATCGAGAAAGTTCTTGCCGCCGATCGTGATATCGGACCAGAGACCCTGCGACAACGACACCGGCACCCCGATCATGAAGATCACAAGGCTGGCCCCGATGCTGGCGCCCGCGCGGCTGAAGCCTTTTTCGTCCACGAAGTAGCTGACTACGACTTCAAGCAGGGATACCGCCGAGGTGAGGGCCGCGATAGCCAGCAGCACGAAGAAGGCAATGCCGAAGATTGCGCCGGCCGGCATTTGTGCAAACACGGCGGGCAGGGTCATGAATGTGAGCCCGGGCCCGGCGCTTGGCTCCAGGCCGGCCGAGAATACGGCCGGCAGAATCACCAGCCCGGCAAGCAGGGCCACCAGCGTATCCAGCCCGACCACGATCGAGGCATCGCGCGGTAGATTCTGCTCCTCAGACATGTAGGAGCCGTACGTCAGCATGGCCCCCATGCCCAGCGACAGAGAGAAGAACGCCTGGCTTACCGCGCCGCCCCAGGTGGCGCCGGTGACCTGGCTCCAGTCCGGCAGCAGATAGAAGCTCACGCCTTCCATGGCGCCCGGCAGCGTCACCGAGCGCACCGCCAACACGATCAGCAGCACGAAGAGCAGCGGCATCAGCCACTTGGACGCACGCTCGATGCCCGATGACACACCGCCCATCACCACGCCGATCATCAGCACGGTAAATACCGCGGCATAGACCAGCGGTTGGATGGGCGACGCGACGAAGTCTTTGAATATCGTGGTGTTCTGCTCGACGCCAAGGCCGCCGAACGTGTCGGTGGCCATGAACACCACATAGGCCAGGGTCCAGCCCGCGACCACGATATAAAAAGAGAGAATGATGAAGGCGGTCGCAACGCCCAGGCCGCCGACGACCGACCAGTGACGCCCGGCGAGTTTGCGGAAGGCGCCGACCGGATTCGATTGTGTTGTACGCCCAATGGCCAGCTCCGCCATCACCAGCGCGAGGCCGAAGAACAGCACGCAGCCCAGATAGATCACTAGGAAAGCGCCGCCGCCGTTGGTGCCGGCCATATAGGGGAATTTCCAGACGTTGCCCAGACCGACCGCAGAACCGGCCGAGGCCAGGATGAAGCCGAGCCGGCTGCCCCAGTGTTCGCGCTGCACGCTCATCGAGCGTGATCGCAAGGTCGCGCGAAGAGTCTGTAACCCGCCATGCTCATTTCCCTGAATAATCTGAATACTGCGACGGCTCGGCCTCGGCCGATCGCATACGGTATTTCGATCAGCACGTTTCGTGCCGATGTCCCGCCCGGTTCGCGCGAGTCAATCGTCACACCCCGGCACGCCGACCGTGACAAAAGCGTAACTGCTGATACGCCCGGCGTCTAAGCGCGATTCGTCTAATATCGATTCGTCCACGGAACCGATCGTGCCAAACGGCCTGTTGTCCGGTTGCGTGGTGCATCTCACATAGCGTGATGACGCCGAGCAGTGCCTTACAAGTTGGCATGCGCGCGCCGTGAGCGCATGCACGGGCACAAGACGAGAAGGTGCATTTGTGTTTTTGCACGCCGCTTCACCAATCGGGTTCCAATAAGAAAGGCGGGCTCGCAGGGCCCGCCTTGATGGCTGCGCTAAAGCGACGAGCGCTAGGGCCTGTTGCCATTTCGTACGAGACCGCGCCAAGGGCTGTTTTGCGGCAAGACGAGGCGCCAGCAAGTGCTGTGTAGTTATTCTACTCAAGCGCGCTGTAACGCTGTATTGCCGCCCTAGTCAATTTTCAGGCAGCCCTTGTCCCGAAGGGTTGGGCCTCAAATCGTCTCAGACTGCGTTGCAAGTCTTGATCGTGGCGAGCCACGACCGGCGACTCGCGCCTTGCCTGAGACGATTTGAGGACGCCAACGCGGCGCTCGTACGAAACGGCAACAGGCCCTAAGGCTTTTCGAGAATCGCTGTGACGCCCTGGCCACCGGCGGCACAGATCGAGATCAGACCGCGTCCACCGCCGTTCTCGTCCAGGATCTTGGCGAGCGTGGCGACGATGCGCGTGCCCGTTGCAGCAAACGGATGGCCCATGGCGACAGACGAGCCCTTGACGTTGAGTTTGGATGTATCAATCGAGCCCAGCGGCGCGTCGCGCCCCAGCTTCTCCTTGCAGTATTTCTTGGATTCCCAAGCCTTGAGCGTGCACAGCACCTGTGCTGCAAAGGCTTCGTGGATCTCGTAGTAATCGAAATCCTGCAGGGTCAATCCGGCCGCATCCAGCATGTCGGCCACCGCATACGTGGGCGACATGAGCAGGCCTTCGCCGCCATCCACAAAATCGACAGCGGCCGTTCGGGAATAGGGGGTGAAATAGGCGAGTACCGGCAGGCCGTGTTCCGCGGCGTACTCCTCGCTGGCCAGTAGCACGCTGGAGGCGCCGTCGGTCAGCGGGGTGGAGTTGGCCGCCGTAAGCGTGCCGTTTTCCTTATCGAAAGCTGGCTTGAGCTTGGCCATCTTCTCGATGTCGGTATCGGCGCGCAGGTTGTTGTCGCGCTCGACGCCGAGATAGGGAAAGACGAGATCGTCGTAGAAGCCGTCGACATAGGCCTGGGCCGCGTTGTGATGACTGGCCACGGCCAGTTCATCCTGTGCCTTGCGCGAGATCTTCCATTCCTTGGCCATCAGTTCGCAGTGCTCACCCATGGACATGCCGGTACGCGGCTCACTCACGCCGGGGAAGCTGGGCACCAGGTGCCTTGGGCGTAGTTTGGCGAACAGTTTTGCGCGCTCGCCGCCGCTCTTGGCGCGGTTGACGTCCAGCAGGATCTTGCGCAGCTCCTCGTTGATCGCGATCGGCGCGTCGGACGTGGTGTCCACGCCGGCGGCGATGCCCGAATCGATCTGGCCCATGGCGATCTTGTTGGCCAGCAGCAAAGTGGCTTCCAGACTGGTGCCGCAGGCCTGCTGGACATCGAACGCCGGGGTGTGCGGATCCAGATCGGTGCCGAGTACGGCCTCGCGCGTCAGGTTGAAGTCGCGCGAATGCTTGAGCACGGCACCGCCGGCGACTTCGCCGATCCGGCGTCCGGCCAGCTTGTATTTCTCCGACAGGGCCTTGAGCGAGGCGGTGAGCAGGTCCTGATTGGACTGATGCGAATACTTTGTATTCGAGCGGCAGAAAGGGATACGGGCACCGCCGACGATGGCGACGCGGCGCGGCATTGGGTTTGCCATGAATCCTCCGTGATCGCCGAACGTGGATCGGCGTGATGTGGGACTGGGGCTGATCAAGATAGATGTTGCACTGCACTCTGACAATAAATCATTTCAAAAGCAGGTGGTCGAGCGTTGTGCCGTTTGGATGCAGCTCAGAGCAAAAAAAACCGCCGTCCTCTTGAAAGGCCAACCCATGGCCGCATCAATGGCGGTGATTGAGAACGTCAATGATGGCGCTCTCACCCCGGCCTGCGATAACCGCTGGTCGGTACAGCATTTTTTCAACAACCAAACTTCGAGGAGAAGGGTGGCATGAATATCCGTCCTCTACATGACCGCGTCGTTATCAAACGGCTCGAGGAAGAGCAGAAGACGTCCGGGGGTATCGTGATTCCCGATACGGCAGCCGAGAAGCCCCAGCGTGGCGAAGTCGTCGCCGTAGGCAACGGCAAGCCGCTGGACAACGGCGAAGTACGCAAGATGGAGCTCAAGGTTGGCGACAAGGTAATGTTCGGCAAGTTCTCGGGCACCGAAATCAAGGTAGACGGCGACGAAGTCGTCGTGATGCGTGAAGACGACATCCTGGCGGTGCTGGGCTAGTCCCAAGCCGCTCGTATCTACCTTTCACGAACACAGTATTTAGGGGAAGTCAGCAATGGCAGCTAAAGAAGTACGTTTTGGCGAAGACGCGCGCTCGCGTCTGGTCCGCGGCGTCAACACGCTCGCGAATGCAGTTAAAGTCACACTCGGCCCCAAAGGCCGCAACGTCGTGCTCGACAAGAGCTTCGGCGCCCCGACCATCACCAAGGACGGTGTCTCGGTCGCCAAGGAAATCGAGCTCGACGACAAGTTCGAGAACATGGGCGCCCAGATGGTCAAGGAAGTTGCTTCCAAGACCTCCGACATCGCCGGTGACGGCACCACCACCGCTACGGTCCTGGCCCAGGCCATCGTCCGTGAAGGCGTGAAGGCCGTGTCCGCCGGTATGAACCCGATGGATCTCAAGCGCGGTATCGACAAGGCCGTGGACGCCGCCGTCAAGGAACTGGCGAGCCTGTCCAAGCCTTGCGACGACGAAAAGGCGATCGCACAGGTCGGCTCGATCTCGGCCAACTCCGATCTTGATATCGGCAAGATCATTGCCGATGCCATGAGCAAGGTCGGCAAGGAAGGCGTGATCACGGTCGAAGAGGGCTCAGGCCTGTCCAACGAACTCGACGTGGTCGAGGGCATGCAGTTCGATCGCGGTTATCTGTCGCCGTACTTCGTCACCGATCAGGCGGCGATGCAGGCGGAACTGGATAACCCGTATATCCTTCTGCACGACAAGAAGATCTCCAACATCCGCGACATGCTGCCGCTGCTCGAAGCCGTGGCCAAGTCCAATCGTCCGCTGATGATCATCTCGGAAGACGTCGAGGGCGAAGCCCTGGCCACGCTGGTGGTCAACAACATGCGCGGCATCGTCAAGGTCGCCGCCGCCAAGGCCCCGGGCTTTGGCGATCGTCGCAAGGCGATGCTGGAAGACATGGCTGTGCTGACCGGCGGTACCGTGATCTCGGAAGATCTCGGCATGAGCCTCGAGAAGGCCACGCTGGAAGACCTCGGTGAGGCCAAGAAGGTCCAGATCACCAAGGAAAACACCACGGTGATCGACGGTGCCGGTTCCAACAAGGATATCGAATCCCGTATCAAGCAGATCCGCGCGCAGATCGAGGAAAGCTCCTCGGACTACGACAAGGAGAAGCTACAGGAACGCGTGGCCAAGCTGGCCGGCGGCGTAGCGCTGATCAAGGTCGGCGCCGCTACCGAAGTCGAGATGAAAGAGAAGAAGGCGCGCGTCGAAGACGCCCTGCACGCTACTCGTGCGGCCGTCGAAGAAGGCATCGTGCCTGGCGGTGGCGTAGCCCTGCTGCGTACGCTCAAGGCCGTCGAGAAGGTCAAGGGCGACAACGCCGATCAGGACGCGGGCATCCGTATCCTGCGTCGTGCGGTCGAAGAGCCGCTGCGTCAGATCGTCTACAACAGCGGCGCCGAGCCGTCCGTCGTGGTCAACGAAGTACTGGCCAAGGAAGGCAACTACGGCTATAACGCCGCCACCGGCGAGTACGGCGACATGGTTGCCATGGGCATCCTGGACCCGACTAAGGTCAGCCGTACGGCCCTGCAGAACGCCGCTTCGATTGCTAGCCTGATGCTGACGACCGAAGCCGCCATTGCCGACGTCCCCGAGGACGACGACAAGGGCGGTGCCCCTGATATGGGTGGCATGGGCGGAATGGGTGGCATGGGCGGCATGATGTAAATCGGCCTCCCACGCTCATTACTGCGTGAGAATAAGGAGCCCCGCCCTGTGCGGGGCTTTTTTTATGTTGCGCTAGTAATCGTAGGCATATCGCGACTTAATAAGCTGATGTTGGTTTCGGTGCTATTTTTGCATCGCCTGATGTGGAGCAACTGCAGTGAAGCAATAATTTGTTTCAGTCGAACTCGTTGAAGCGGTTCCATACGTTGAAATGATGGTTAAGGAAACGCTGCACAGTTTTTTCATCGGCTAAGGCACAACATTATTGCGGCGCTAAATTACGTCCCCTCAATCGTCAATACACGTCTGAATAAGTTAATAGTTCTGTGGGCAGAGCGGGTGCTTTTCTGTGACGCTTTGCGCTTTGGTATAAGCGCATGCCAGGTAGCCGTAAGTAGCGCTAGACTAATGCATGCAAGTTTTCGTCTGCTCTGATCCATACGCATCGGGCGGAGGGGCTGGTCGACGTATCATTGCGCGAATGCGAAATGGATTAAGTAATCTACTGCTTAAGTGTGTTGGTGGCTGATCGTTATGGTGGAACACGGCGTGCCGTTTCTTCTTTATATTCTGAAAATAAAGGCGAAAGGGCCGATGCCGTTTTTTCTGAATTCGACGGATTCGCGATAGTGGTATCAATGTGAACTGTTATCGCAGAAGTATCGTCACTGATTTTCATCGGCGAAGGCCGTGTACATGAGGCCCTGCACGACGGGTCGGCCTGCTAATCCTCGGGTGCCGAGAATTGCCTTTTACCTCTGGAATTTTCCGGGCGGTGGATTGGAGCAGGTTACGCTGACGCTTATTCAAGCTTTCGTGGCGCAGGGTTACCAAGTAGATCTAGTTCTGGAGCACCGTAGTGGCGCTTATCTGGCGTTGTTACCGGTGCAGGTGCGGTGCGTGGCGCTTGAGTCAGGCAGCAAATGGGAGGCTTGTCGTCGGCTACTGTTGTGCTGGCCGGGCGAGGGGTTGAGGCTCGCGGCTCGTATGATATGGCGTTCGGCGGATCACATTCCGTTGGCCAGGTTGTTGTCGCTGGCTCGATACATGGAGCAGGAGCGCCCGGATGTATTGTTTGCTTCGGCGGGGCGATCCCCGTTCGTTGCCTTATGGGCAAAGAGAATCGCGCGAGATGCTTGTCGCGTGGTTATTGCCGAACACAGTACGTTTTCGGCACGTCTCAAGGCAGCCCGGCACGACCAACACGCATATCGACGTAAGCGCTACCGAAAAGAGTTGATCGGGCGCCTTTATAGTCGTGCAGATGCTTTGGTGGCGGTTTCGACCGGCGTAGCAGACGACCTTGTGAAAACGGCCAATGTGTCGCGCGACGCGATAGAAGTCATCCACAATCCGGTTGTCACGGCAGAGTTGCTTAGCGCTGCCGAACACACACCGCAGCACGAGTGGTTTCTCGATCCCGACATTGATGTGGTTCTCGCGGCGGGGCGCCTGGCACCGGAAAAGCAGTTCGAGCAGCTTATCGCGGCGTTTGCCGAACTGTGCAGCGACCGGCCTGAGTTTCGACTGTTGATTGTCGGAGAAGGTCCGGAACGAGATCGGCTGACGCGTTGCGTGCATGAGTTGCAACTCGAGCAGCGGGTTTCCATGCCCGGCTGGGTCGATAATCCGTACGCCTTAATGCGCCACAGCAGACTTTTTGTCCTCTGCTCACGTTTTGAAGGATTACCGGTAGCTCTGATCGAGGCGTTGGCATGCGGCTGCCCGGTGGTAGCGACCGATTGCCCCAGTGGCCCTCGAGAGATACTGGACGACGGTCGCTACGGGCAGCTCGTGCCGGTCGGTGATGTGCCCGCACTGGCGGCTGCAATCAGCCTTGAGCTGGACAACCCGCATGCGCCTGAAGAATTACAAGCACGCAGCCAGTATTTTAGCGAAGAGCGTGCGGTCACCGCTTATCAGGCGTTGATCAAACGGCTGTCTCGCGAGCGCCTTTCCAATCGTGCGGAGACTTGAGATGACACCTACACCACGCGTTAGCGTCCTCATCCCCGTATACAACGCACAACATACGATCGATAGCGCTCTCGCCAGCGTGTTCGCCCAGACCTGGGCCGACTTTGAGCTTATCGTCGTCGATGATGGATCGACGGACGACACGTTAGAGCGCTGCGAGGCATACGAGACAGATAGTCGTTTACGGCTCATACGTCACGAGCAAAACCTGGGTCGGCCGGCATCGCGTAACACTGCGTTTGACGCAGCGCGTGGCGAATACATCGCCATGCTTGATGCCGACGATTGTTGTGTGCCTGAACGACTTGCCCGTCAAGTGACATTTCTCGATGATCACTCAACGATTGATGTCGTTGGCAGCTGGTGGCGTGGGATGGACGTAGACGGCACGTTGGCGCCGCTCAAGCGTAATCAGACCGTGCTGGCTCCCGACATGGTGGACTGCCAACTGCTGTTCCGCGGCATCATTCACAACCCTACGGTGATGGCGCGGCGAAGTGCTTTGGCGGGATTTGCTTACGATACGACTTTTCCCGTGGCCCAGGATTACGATTTGTGGGCACGCATGCAGCAGGCGGGACATCGGTTTGCGCAGATCCCAGAAGTGCTATTGCACTATCGTCATCATGCGACTCAGGCGTCAACCGCAAGAGCTGAAGAGGCGCGAGAGCGTCGTTGTGATATCCAGGGACGGCTCTTGACGTCGTTGGGCGTGGAGTTTGACGCCGAGGATGTGGTAATTCACAACCTGCTCTACACCGGCCGCCGGTTGTACGAGGCACGAATGGGCCGGTCGATGGATCGAGCGTTCGTGCTGTGGGCGAAGCAGTGGTTTCAACGATTGTTGAACGCCAATCAAGTCAGTGGCTTCTACCCAGAACCGGCATTCTCCGACTTGGTGTCAGAGCTCTGGTTTAGCTGTTGTCAGAAGGCGGCGAGAACCGCGGGGCATCTGTTCACCTGGCGCCAATTCATCGCCTCGGCGATCGGGCGACGATACCTGCGCCGACGAGTAGGCTTATCGAGCGACAATCAGTAGGCGACTAAGAGGGTCTCGTCGTCTCGCCTGCCGCAGCATCCTTGCGTTCACGGCGCCGCATACGTCGAACTTCGCCGCTGAGATCCACGCGCGGGATATCAAGCCTTCCGTACATAGGTACGTGGCTGCGCCAATTGGGCTTCTCGGTGACGTAGGCACGGGTATAGCCGGCGCTTTTCGCGGCACGGCGCACACGCGCGTCGGTATCACCGAACGGATAGGCCAAGGTGTCGACGGTGTGCTCAACCCAGGACTCCAGTATCTCTTTCGCGCCCGCCAACTCGTCGTCGAGCTCGGAATCGCTGCAATAGCGCAGATCCGGATGGGTGCGGGTGTGGACACCGATTGTTATGAGCGGATGCGCGTCCAGGGCCGCTAATTGCTCTCGGTTGATGTAGTCGTCGGTCAAATCGGCGGGACCGATGCCACATTCGGCCATGAGCTCGGCGTGGTGAGCATGGCGCTGAGCGACGCTCATTTGCTTCAATCTGTTTCTCAAACCGACGTATATCCCAGTCGAGTCCAGCGTGCTGGGATCAATCAACCCACGTATTGCAGGTCCGTCAGATCGCGGGCTGCAAGCCGCCGATGCAGCAACGCGGGCCAGAAGTACGGCGTTACGCTCGACAAAGCCAGTGGTCACGAAGACAGTAGCTGGCTGCTGATGCCGTTCGAGAATAGGTAGAGCGGTGATGAGATTATCGGCATAGCCATCGTCAAAGCTCAGCGTCATGCGATGGCTGCGACGGCTCAGGAACGCATCCAAATCGTTGGGATGGACGTGCGTCAGGCGATCGGAGCCGATTTCAGGGGCGCTGAGCGGGTCGGCTACACCGTGACCGAAAAAGTGATCGGAATGCGCTTGTTTACGTCGTGACATGAGATCGATAGTGCTCGGCGAGCCTGGGTGTTGGAATTGGCGAAAGTAGCGGTGGCGGAGGCCTGGCAACAGGTCTCCACTACGTGCAGGTCGATTGCTTGTTGGGCACGCGCTTCGCCAGCTTCGTCAAGATTTTACGATAATGACCGTAAAGCTCAGTCCCAAAAGGCGCGAACCATCGCCCGCGGCTCGCTTGGCTGTAAAGCTGCCGATGTCGAGCACACGGATGCAGGCGTAGGCTCATCAAAAACATGTGCGCTGCGTCTGAGTCGCGATCAATCGCCAAGTATTCTTCCCCAGCTTCGCGATAAAGAGTCGCTAGGCGCTTGGGTTCAATCCGGCTATAAGCATCTGCGTGCTTATCGAGTATTCGCCGAAGGCTGTCCGGATTTGGAGTCTGGGTTATGCCGTCGCGCGATGAGAGGGCCTCGATGACGATATCCGGCATCCCGACAACGTTGAACCGTTGCGAAAACCGAATCGCAAAATCTCGATCAATTGATTTTCTTAGAAGTGGGTCGAAGCCGCCGATATTAAGAAATGCTTCGCGACAAAGTAATAACGTACCGCTGCCAATCATGTTGTGTTCGAGGATGGAGATAAGCGGCGTTATGCCTTCGGTAACTTCTTCGATACTTGGAAAGCAATGAGTCTGATGATCGGTTGCATCGACGAAGGCTGTGCGACCGAACACGCCGTCGATGCGACGTTCCGATGGCGTGTTCGCGACGTCGAGTTGTTTTTCAAGTCGATCAGGCACACAACAATCGTCGCTATCGACGAGTAACAACCAGCTGCCGGTTGCTGCCTGCGCAGCAAGATTAACGGCTGCTGACTTTCCAATGTTTTGTGATAGCTCGAGTAGACGGATACGCGGATCGGCGAGCGCGTTGATCAGATTTACAGTGTTATCGGTCGACGCATCGTCGACGATCAGCAATTCGAAGTTCGAAAAGGTCTGGTTCAGCACCGAATCGATGGTTCGCTGAATGCAATAGGCCCGATTGTAGGTTGGCAGGATGACTGAAACCTGCGGCATATTTTTGTGGTCCTGTTCCATACGCTTGTCGTCTGTTTGATTGGCGTAGCTATATACCGCTCGCGATGTACTTCTGATGAGCTGATGTTCTGTTCCGGATTGGGCACACCGCGCCAGCTGACTTTCAGTTAACCAACCGACTCAATAATTTTCTGTACGCAGCCGCACTGTCTGGAGCAGAGAATGTCTGTGCCCGCCGAACCAGCGCGTCGCGATCAACCACTGATCCCAGCGTATCGACGATGGCTTCAGTCAGCGCCGTTGCGTCGCCTATCGGCACCAGCTTGCCGTGCTGCCCGTCTGCCAAAATCTCGCGTGGCCCGTGCGGGCAATCGTATGCGACCACTGGGCATCCACAAGCCATGGCTTCGATCAATGCGGTAGGCAGGCCTTCGGTGTCCGAGCACAGCACAAATACACCGCATCGACGCATGAAGGAATAAGGGTTGTCGGCCCATCCGGGCATGGCAACGTATTCGGTCAGATTATGGCGGGCTACCCGTGCTTCGAGCAACGTGCGATCTGGCCCCTCGCCTAGTATGACCAGGCGGGTGTCGATACCTTGCTCGCGTATGGCTGCGAAGGCATCGATCATGGCGTCGAAGCGTTTTTCGGGTGACAGTCGGCCTACCGCCAGAATGACGGGCGGTTGACCGTCGTCGAACCAGGGATGATTGGGCGGTTGGCTGGCCATGTCAGGCACCTCCGGCGCGGCCGACGGGTTGTAGATAACCTGAACACGCTCTGGTGGCACACCAACGATATCGCGCAGGTCGCTGGCGACGCCGCTGGAGACAGTCACTAACGCATCGGCTTGCGAATAGACGCTTTGGCAATACGCCAGAAACCGAAGCCATTTACGGGGCCGCTTGGCGTTTTCCAGGTGTTGCGCGCATTGGTGGAAATAAGCGCTGCGAAAGATACAGACCACCGGCATCTTGGGGGCTGCACAAGCGCGCGCCGTTACTGCATTGATATTCAGTTGCCAGAGGTTTGAAAAAAGAATACTTGGCTGCTCTCGTTTCAGATAGCGCACTAGATCCGGCAGATAAAGCAGTTTATCGAGCTGCCTTCGCGACCTGAAAAAAGACTGTGCAAACAGGCCCGGGTTGCCAATCGCCGCGTACAGCATGTGAAGGCGGGTAAACGCCTCGCTCGAAGGCCTGAGTACCACCACGCGAACTCCTTTTGGAATACGCTTGCTGACGTGTCCGGAACGATCGTGGACCACCAGGTCGACCGCATGGCCATCAGCGATAAACCACGAAGCCAGGCGCATGGCGTTGATCTCCGAGCCACCGCCGCCGAGCGCGGGCACATACACGGCAATCGGAACGCTACCGGGATGGTTCAAGACAGTATTCCGGAAATCAAAGATCGGATGGCATTATACGCAGAGCCTTTGCATCGAGAGCGGCGCGTGAACTTTAAAGAGATGGCTTAACCGGCATGACCGGGCAGTCACGCTTCGATGGTATGGAGTGGCTGCAGAGAACTTGCAGGCAGATCGTGGCCCTGTAGCTAACGCATTGGCTTTCAAGATTTGACGCTTATGTACTCAATCGCAATTTATATTCCGACACTGGCTGGCGGCGGCGCCGAGTTGTCGATGCTGCGCCTGGCTGGCGAGCTGGCCGAGCGGGGACATGCTGTGGATCTGCTGCTCAACCGGCGTCGCGGCGCGTATGCCGAGCGTGTGCCGGCGAATGTGAACGTGGTGGAACTCGCGCGCTACAGCAAGTGGCGGGCGAGGCTGGCCGTGTGGCGGGCTCGGCCGAGGGATCTCGACGTGGTGCTGCGCCCGGTGATGACGGCCCGTGTGCCGATCATGTCGCTTCGGTATCTGGGCGGGCTGGCTGATTATCTGCGCTCGCGTCGCCCGGGCGTGCTCGTATCCGCGATGTTCTATAGCAATCTCGTCGCACTCTGGGCGCGCGATCTGGCTGGGGTGCACGTGCCTGTGGTGGTCACCGAGCACAACACCCTGTCACAGCGGATTGCGCAGGGCCGCTCGCGCGGCGGCGAGACGGCGCGTTGGCGCCACCTGCCGGCTCTGATAGGGCGTGTCTATCCGCGGGCCGACGCGATCGTGACGGTCTCGGACGGTGTGGCAGGCGACCTGGCCGAGATCACGGGTCTGGCTCGCCAGAGTATTGCCACCATCTATAACCCGGTGGTGTTTCCACAACTGGAAGCGCGGGCGCGCGAGCCGTCGACGCACGACTGGTTCGGGGCTGATAACCCGCCGGTTCTGATTGCCGTGGGCCGGCTCGAGGCACAGAAGGATTTCGGCACGTTGCTCGAGGCGTTCGCGCGCGTGCGCGCCGGCCGCGCAGTCCGGCTGATCGTGCTTGGCGAGGGCAGCCAGCGCGCGATGCTTGAAACACACGCCCAGGCGCTGGGCGTGGCGGCGGATGTGTTGTTCCCGGGTTGGGTCGACAATCCCTATGCCTGGATGAGCCGTGCGGCCTTGTTCGTGTTGTCGTCGGAGTGGGAAGGGCTGGGCAACGTGCTCATCGAAGCGATGGCGTGCGGCTGTCCGGTGGTGTCGACGGACTGTCCGCACGGCCCGCGAGAAATTCTGGAGGGCGGACGCTTTGGCCCGCTGGTACCGGTTCACGACGCGGGTGCCCTGTCGCGCGCGATTGGCGCCGCGCTCGCCGCACCACTGCCAGCAACCCTGCTGCGCGAGCGCGCGTCTGCGTTTTCCCTGGGCCACAGCACGGATCGATACGAAGCACTGATTGGCGAACTGATCGACACACGCGGGCACTGAATATCGGTAGTCTGCTCAGCTGAGTTGGTCGACGTATCCTGAGGTAAAGACATGTCCAGCGATCTGCCCGCCGCTGTTTCAGCCACCCGCGAATCCATTGCTGGCCAGAGTCGTTTTCTGGATGAATGGATTGCGGCCAATCCGAGCGCTTTGTCGGCGCTGGCGGAGAATGGAAACCTGCAGGCCGCCGGGTTCGCGGCGATGCCGGACGCGCCCGCCGCGGATTCGGTCGACGATTTCTACAGCGCGCTTCGTTGCTATCGCGATGCGCAGCTGGCCACCATTGCCTGGCGCGATCTCGCCGACGTGGATGCGCTGGAAGATACGCTCGCGGCTCTGTCCCAGGTCGCGGACCGTTGTATCGAAGCGGCGCTGCAGTACGCCGAGCATAGCGTGAGTCAGCGCTACGGCATCCTGCGTGACGACAACGGCGAGCCCATCCGCCTGGTCATCATCGGCATGGGCAAGCTGGGCGGCGGCGAGCTGAATTTCTCGTCGGATATCGATCTGATCTTTGCCTATCGCAGCAAGGGCGAGTCCGACGGCGAGCGGTCGCTGGATGCCGACGGCTACCTGCGTCGCGTGGCTCAGAAACTGGTTCAGTGCCTGAGCGAGACCACCAAGGACGGGTTCGTCTATCGCGTGGATACGCGGCTGCGACCATTCGGCGATTCGGGCGCGCTGGTGGCGAGCATTGGCGCCATGGAAGGCTATTACCAATCGCACGGGCGAGAATGGGAGCGCTACGCCTGGGTCAAGGCACGGCCGGTTGCCGGCGATATCGCCGGCGGCGAGACGTTGATCGACCGGCTCCGGCCCTTCGTCTATCGGCGTTATCTGGACTACGGCACGTTTGAGTCGATACGCGAGATGAAGGCGCTGATCGACCGCCAGGTCGTCCAGGCCGAACTGCACGACAACATCAAGCTGGGGCTGGGCGGCATCCGCGAGGTCGAGTTCGTTGTCCAGGCCTTCCAGCTGATTCGCGGCGGTCAGGAGCCGGCGCTGCAAGACAGCCGACTGCTGCCCACACTCGCGCTGCTCGCTGAAATGGGCCATCTGCCTGCCCATACGGCCCAGGAGCTCGAATCCTGCTATCGCTTTCTGCGGCGCACCGAGAACCGATTGCAGATGGTGGATGATCAACAGACCCACGATCTGCCCGAATCGGCCGACGAACAACACTCGCTCGCGCGCTCGATGGGTTATCCCGACTGGGAGGCATTCGATGAGGCCATCCGGGACATCCGCTATACCGTGCACGATGCCTTCGAGCAGGTATTCGTCTCGCCGCAGGCCGACGATCCGCAGCAGGACGATGCCAGCCAGCGGTTGATCGCGCTGTGGGAAGGCAGCCTGGACGACGATGCCGCCGAGGCACTGCTGGCCGACTACGGCATCGAAAGCTACAGCGATGTGCGCGCCGCACTCGGGGGCCTGCAGGAACAGAGCCTTTACCGCTCGCTCGAAGACCGTGGCCGCCGCTGGATCGCGCAGCTGGTGCCGCTTCTGTTTGCAGCAGCCGCGCGCACCAAGGCACCCGATCGAGCCGTGGTGCGCACCTTGTCCGTGTTGTCGGCGATCGTCGGTCGCAGCACGTACATGGCGCTGCTGGTCGAGCATCCGGCGGCCTTGTCCACGCTCATGCGTCTGTGTGCGGCCAGCGAATGGATCACCAGTCGGATACGCGAACAGCCGGCGCTGCTGGACAGCCTGCTGGATCCGCGACAGCTGTATAAACCGCCGCGCCGCCTCGAACTCGCCGCCAGTCTGGAGGAGGATCTCGAGGCCATCGACGACGGCGATCTGGAACACCAGATGGACGCCCTGCGCCGCTTTGCCCAGAGCGCGACGCTGCGGATTGCCGCCGCTGATGTCAGCCGTTCCATGCCGCTGATGATCGTCTCCGACAATCTCACCGAACTTGCCGAAGTGGTACTGGACGCCGCACTGGAAATGGCCTGGCAGCAGATGATTGCGCGCTACGGTACGCCGCGTGACGACAACGGTGAGCGACAGGGTTTTGCGATCATCGCCTACGGCAAGCTGGGCGGTCTGGAGCTGGGTTATACGTCTGATCTGGATCTGGTGTTTGTCTACGACGGCCCTATCGAGAAGATGACCGACGGCAAGCGCGAGCTGTCGCATCAGGCATTCTTCACGCGCCTGTCCCAGCGCCTTATTCATGTGCTGTCGACCCAGACCTCGGCCGGCCGCGCCTACGAGATCGACATGCGCCTGCGCCCGAGCGGCAAGTCGGGCCTGATGGTCAGCCATATCGATGCGTTCGAGCGCTACCAGCGCGATAAAGCCTGGACCTGGGAGCATCAGGCGCTGGTGCGAGCACGATTTGTGGCCGGCGCGCCAGAACTTGGCGCGCAGTTCGGGGAGATTCGACGCGCCGTACTGGCGTTGCCGCGTGACGTCGGCGAACTTGCCGGCCGAGTGCGCGACATGCGCCAGCGCATGCGCAAGTCCAAGGACGAGAGCACGGCCGAGCGCCTCGACGTAAAACAGATGAGCGGCGGGCTCATCGATATCGAGTTCATCGCCCAGTTCAGCGCGCTGCGACGCGGCCACGAGTGCCCCGAGATCCTGCTGTTCACCGACGCGATTCGTATCCTGGAAACGCTCGAGTCGGCCGGTATTGCGCGCTACGACGATGTCCGTGCACTGACCAACGCCTATCGCCAGTATCGGGAACAGATTCATGCCGATTCACTACAGCGCCAGCGCGCGATGATTGACGCCGACCGCTGGCCCAAGCAGCGCAGTGAGGTCGCTCGTATCTGGCAGGAATGGATCGATGGCCATGCGGTCTGAATGGGTTCGCCGCCAGCGCATCAACAAAGGCCTGAGCCTGATGTGCCACCCGGTGGAACAGCCTTGATGCGTACGACACCGTATCCGTGTCTCACGCATATCAACCTCGCGCGTGGTTTTCGTGGCGGCGAGCGCCAGACCGAACTGCTGATTCGCGAGCTCGCGGCCCTGGGAGTTGCGCAGCGCGTGGTGCTGCGTCGCGGCGAGCCGCTGGTCTCGCGCCTGGCCGACGTGCCGGGGCTGACGCGGTTACCGATCGGACGACCGTTTGCGCTGCACGCACGCGCCGTGCGTGGCGATTTCCTGCACGCCCACGACGGCAAGGGCGCGCACTTTGCGCACGCGGCACATGTGCTGGCCGGCTGCGAATACCTGATCACGCGGCGCGTCGATAATCGTCCCAGCGCCAGCCGCCTGACTCGTCGCATGTATCGCGAGGCCGCAGGCGTTGTGGTGCTGTCGCAGGCGATCGCTCGTGTCATGCAGGCTTATTTGCCACGGCTCGATACCGTCTGTATTCCCAGCGCATCCGGTGGCTTTGCCATCCAGCAATCGGCGGCCGCCGCGATTCGTCAGCGCATCGGCGGTGGATTTCGGGTCGGTCACGTGGGCGCACTGGATGACTCTCAGAAAGGCCAGATGGATCTGATCGAGGCCGCGCGGCTGTTGTACGCCGAGGACAACAGCTGGCGATTCGTCCTGGTCGGCGGCGGCGCAGACGAGGCGCGGCTGCGCGCGGCCGCAGGTAACTGCCCGGCGATCCACTTCACCGGCCATGTCGAGAATGTCGGCGACTATCTGGGCGCGTTCGATGCGTTCGCTTTTCCGTCGGTGCACGAAGGGCTGGGTTCGACGCTCATCGATGCGATGAGCGCACGCCTGCCGATCGTAGCGTCGGCGGTAGACGGCATCCCCGAACTGGTGACCGATGATATCCACGGCCTGCTCGTACCCGCACGGGCCCCGACAGCACTGGCGGACGGGCTGCGCCGGCTGCGTGCCAACCCCGAGCTGGCACAGCGCCTGGCAGCGTCCGCATACGAGAAATCGCTCGCGTATACTGCGGCAACCATGGCCGAGCGCTATCTGGCGCTCTATCGCACACATGGTCTCGAACTGGACGGCGCTGGGCGCCACGTCACCGATCAGAACCACAGGGAACGAGCAGGGCAGTGATTATCGTTACCGGCGCGGCCGGCTTCATCGGCAGCAATATTGTCGCCGGGCTCAACGCCCGCGGCGTCACCGACATACTCGTCGTCGATGACATGTCCGACGGCCGCAAGTGCATGAATCTGGCCGATCTCGATTTCGCCGACTATCTTGAATACGACGACCTGCTCGCCCGCATCGAGCGTGGCGATGATCTGGGCGATATTCAGGCGGTGTTTCATCAGGGCGCCTGCTCGGATACCACAGAATGGGACGGCCGCTATGTCATGGATCGGAACTTCCGCTATTCCAAGAGCCTGCACGGTTGGTGCGTCGCCCGCGGCGTGGCGTTCATCTATGCCTCGTCGGCGTCGGTCTACGGCATGGGGCCGCAGTTCGTGGAGCAGCGCTCGGCAGAAAAGCCGCTCAACATGTACGCCTTTTCCAAGTTCGCCTTTGATCAGTACGTGCGCGCGCAGATGCCGAGTACGACGTCTCAGGTTGCAGGCCTGCGCTATTTCAACGTGTACGGGCCGCGCGAGCAGCACAAGGGCAAGATGGCGAGCGTCGCCTGGCATTTCTCCAATCAGATCGCCGCAGACGACGAATGCCGCCTTTTCGAGGGCTCGGATGGCTTCGGTGCCGGCGAGCAGCGTCGCGACTTCATCCATGTAGACGACTGTGTGGCCGTCAATTTGTGGCTTCTCGACAATCCGCAGGTGTCGGGCATCTTCAACTGTGGCACCGGCCGATCGCAGACCTTCAATGAAGTCGCCGATGCTGTGGTCGCCTGGCACGGCCGCGGTGACAAGCGCTACGTCGATTTTCCAGAATCGTTGATCGGTCGCTACCAGAGCTATACCCAGGCCGATATGCAGGCGCTGCGTGCGGCCGGGTATCCGAATGCGTTCATGCCGGTGGAGCAGGGCGTGCCGCGCTATCTCGACTGGCTGGCCGCAGAGGCTTAACGCCGTGGGCGGCCGACTTGCGATATCGCACTATGTGAGTCTGTCGGAACTGGGCGGCGTCGAACGTCAGTTCAGGCGTTTTGTCTCGGTGGCTGAATCGATGCCCGGCATTGCGCAGAGCGCGGTCGTATGCAGTAAGCAGGTGCATACGCACAATCGTGCGGTACTCGATCTTCTAGACGATCATCGTATCGAGAAGAAAGTGCTGGGGCGCGCTCTGCCGCACCATCCGCGTGCGCTTCGTGGCTTTCGTGATCGCTGGATTGCGCGGCGTCAGACCCCCGATGTGGCGTTGCTCTGGAACCGGCTCGGCCAACAGGCGCGCGTGCTCGATGCGCTTGGGCCGGCGCGGTGCCTGTACTGGGAGCACGGCTCGGCGTGGCTCGACGGCGAAGAACGCGCCAAGCGTGCGGTGCTGGCACGCCTGCCGGCGGTGATCTGCAATTCGTTCGCCGCTCAACGCATGCTGCAGGAGCGCTGGGGCTACCAGGGCGTGGTTCGGATCTGCCCAAACGGCGTGATTGCCGATCAGCCCGGCGTTTTACGAACCAGGATCTCGTCGCCGATTCGGCTGGGGCTGGCCTGTCGGCTGGTGCCGATCAAGGGCGTGTGTATCGCCCTGCATACGCTCGCGGCACTTGTCGCACGCGGCGCCGACGCCACCCTGGATATCGCTGGAGACGGTCCGCTGCGCCGCGAGCTGCAGAACCTTGCGCAGCGCCTTGGCCTGGGCGCGAAGGTGCGTTTTCTGGGCAGCGTTGGCGACATGGGCGCTTTCTTCAACAGCATCGATATGCTGCTGCACGCGGCCCTGCGCGAGCCGTTCGGCATGGTCGCCGCTGAGGCGCAGGCGGCTGGCGTACCGGTAGTCTGCACCGCGATCGACGGGCTGCCGGAAGTGGTGGCCCACGGTGAGACCGGGCTGTGCGTGGCGCCCACCGGCGATCTGGCTCGCCACGAAGCGCTCGGTGGCCATAACCGCGGCCTGCCGCCCTATGTCTATGCGCCATTAGAAGATTGCATGGTCGAGCCGCGCGTCTGCGAGCCCGAAGCGCTGGCGGGCGCAATCGCCGAGTTGGCCGCTGACGATGCGCGCTATGCGTCGATGAGCGCGGCCGCTGTCGCCCGCGTTGCCGAGCTGTTCGATTTTGAAGATCATGTCGATCAGGTGATCGACGCGGCCCGCGAGTATCACGCGAGCGCCACCCTGGAGGCGGCTGGGTGAGCGCGCCGCGTCTGCTTCATTACGTCAGCCTCGACGGCGCCGGCGGCGTCGAGTTGCAGTTTGCTGATTTTATCGGCACTGCCGCCCGACTGGGCGCGCGCCCGGCCCAGGTCGTGGCTTGCGGCAAGCGTATTCATCCACTGGTTGCCGAACGCCTGCCTGACGCTACGCCGCGACATTTCGAAAAGTATGCGGGTCCGGTCAAGCTGCCCAAGTGGCCACCGGCGATCCGTGGTGCCTGGCAGGCGCGGCTTGTTCGCGACAGCGGGGCCGAAGGCGTGGTGATCTGGAATCGTCTGCGCGACAGTGTGAATACACTCAAGGCTGCCGGGCCCGAGCGCTGTATCTACTGGGAGCGGGGTGCGAGCTGGTTTGCCGACGAAACCTCGGCCAAGACCCGCTTCATCGATCAGGTCCAGGCGGTGCTCGCGAACAGCCACGCGGCACGTCGCATGCTGGAGCTGCGCTGGGGCTATCGTGGTCAGATTCGGGTTGTGCCCAACGCCCTGCGGCCGCCGCTGGTCGACCCCTCGGCCGTCGCCCGTTCGGCGCCGCAGCATGACTGGCGGCTCGGCCTCGTGGCTCGATTGGTGCCGATCAAGGGCACGGCGGTCGCGCTGCATGCGCTGGCCACACTCCGACAGCGCGGCGTGCCGGTGACCTTGTCGATCGCCGGCGACGGCCCCGAGCGTGAGCGGCTTGAAAGGCTCGCCACACAACTCGGCGTGGACGCTGCGGTGACGTTTCATGGGCTGGTATCGGATATGGCGGCGTTCTATCGCAGCATCGATCTGCTGATACATCCGGCACTGCGCGAGCCGTTCGGCCAGATCGCCATCGAGGCGAACGCCTACGGCGTGCCGGCGATCGTGAGCGCGGTGGACGGGCTGGTCGAGGTAGTCGCCCACGGTGTCAGCGGGCTGTGTCTGCCGCCCACTGAGCCTCTGGCAACTTACGTCGAACTCGGCGGTGGGGCAGAGGACCTGCCGCCCTATGTCTATCACCCGGCGGAGGATGCGATCGGGCTGCCCCGTGTGCTCTCGCCGGATCGGCTGGCAGACGCGGTAGCCGAACTGATCGAAGACCGCAGCCGCTATGCGCGTCTGAGCCGAGAAGGGCTCATGCGTGTGGGCCAGCAATTCGACTTCACCGATCACGTGCGCGACGCGCTCGCGTCTATCACCGGCTATCTGCATAACGGCACACTCAATCGGTCATGACACAGCGCGACATGCACACAGCGCCCCCTCGTGGTCGTATCGCGATCGTATTTCGGGGCATCGGCGATATCGGCGGCACCAACAATACGATCGCGGATCACGCACGTGCGTTCGTGGCCCGCGGCTACGTCGTCGATCTCATCGGCGAGAAAGTCCATCGTGCAGGGGTGACGCCCGATATGGGCCAGCCCCGGCGTATCCGCCGTCTACCGCTGTTCAAGCACAGGCGCTGGCAATGGTTTGCCGCACGCGCCGATGCCATGGTGCGCGCCGGCGGCTACGATTTCGTCGCAGGCCATGGCCACAATACGCGCCAGACCGTGCTGTCCATGCACAATTGTCTGCACCTGACCCACGAGTACATCACCGGGCGCGCGCTCGATCCGGCGGGCGGGTTGGCTGCCATCCACGATGCCATCTTTGTCGAGGACCGTTTCAAGGTCTGTATCTGCAACTCCCGGCTGATGCAGGACGATATCGCCTTTCGCTACGGTGTTGGTCGGGAGAGACTACCGATCGTGCATCCGGGTTATCGCCCGGAAAAATTCAATCGCAGCGACCGTGAGCGATATCGACAGACCGTGCGCACCGAACTGGATTGTGGCGACGATCTGCTGATTGGCCTGGTGACCTCCGGTGATTTCGCCAAGCGCGGGCTGGATATTCTGCTTGAGGCATACGCGTCGCTGGATGCGTCTCGGCGAGCATCCACCCGCGTGCTCGTACTCGGCAAGCAATCCGGTAATCAGGCTTTTACCAGGCAGGCACGAGAACTCGGTATCGCCGATCGGCTGTATTTCGTGGGCGCGACCGACCAGCCGGAGCGCTACTATCATGCGCTCGATATCTGTGTGCACCCCGCGCGCTTCGAAGAGTTCGGGCAGGTGGTTCAGGAGGCCATGGCCTGCGGCGTTCCGGTGGTCTCGACACGCCGGGTCGGCGCGATGGAGCGCCTGCCGGTATCAGCCTGGCAGACGCTGCCGGAGGCCCCTAGCGTCGAAGGTCTTGCCGCGCAGCTAACCGCTCTGATCGACTCCGGTGAGAAGCGTGGCTGCTGGGCCGAAATGGGTTACAACGCGGTCGTCGGTAACACACGCGCGCTGAATTTCGACGCCACGCTGAAAATCTATGCCGACGCAGGCCTGGCTCTGGCTGAATGACATATAGCCGCTGTTCCCGGTGAGGCACTAAGAATGAGCATTGACCCCGACAATCACGGTGGCCGCCAAGTGGCACCGGCCTGTGTATCAGAACGAGCCCGGAGTGACGGGGTGAATCCTGAGCGGGTGCGAGCGCCACGCATACCGGTATGGTCGTATCTCAAGCGCAAGACCAGACAATACGGTAATAGCACGCGAACAAGCTGGCGTGAGAAAACCCAGCCGGAGATGATTCGCATAGGCGGCGTGCGGATTCCCATCGATCGCGATATGTACTCCGCCAAGATCATCCAGCGGCTCTATGACGAAGGCTACGAGCGCGACGAGCGCGAAGCCCTGGAGCGTACTCTGCGCCCCGGTGATCGCGTGCTCGAACTGGGTTCAGGGATTGGATATATGTCGGCAGTGGCGGCGCGGCGGATCGGTGGAGATCGCGTGACCACCTGTGAAGCCAATCCCGATCTGATCCCGATGATCGAGCGGGTTCACCAATGCAATGGCGTCGGTCCGACGGTCCTTCACGGCGTGATGGCGCGTGATCCGGGCAACGGGACGTGTCGTTTCTACTTGCATCGGGATATCTGGTCGTCTTCGCTGCTCGAGCCAGCGAAGGGTCCGTTTGAGGTAGTGACCGTGCCGACGCTGCACTGGCAGAGCGAACTGGATCGCCTGCAGCCGAGCTACCTGCTGATGGATATCGAAGGTGGCGAGATCGAACTGCTTCAGTTGCTCGCCTGCACATCGGTGGAGCGCATGCTCATCGAGTTCCATCCGAACAAGACGGGGCAGGCGGGTGTTGATCGGGTATTCGCGCATCTGGCAACGCTCGGATTCGCCTGGGTACGCGCCGAGGCGAACGTCTATTATTTTGAGCGCTGACATGGGTCATAACGTCTGAGCACGCGTTGTTGCAGGCTCACGGTCTTGATGGGTGAGCCCGTACCCCGGAACCCTCGATGCTATAATCCGAGTCGATTTGATGATTGCCAACCCAGTTATGTTCCAGGCTTCGAATATGGCGGAATCGCAATTGGCGTGTCGCTTGAGGGTTTATCTCTTTTCCTACAACAGGGCTGAATTCCTGCAGAACTGCGTCGATTCGGTGGTGGACCAGCTCCCCGGCGTCAGTTTGACAATTGTCGACGATGACAGCGAAGACCGCCGAACCCGCGAACTGCTGGACAGCTACGAGAAGGGCCAGCAGCATCAGGTGCTCAGGCCGTCGACGCTTGCCGATCGCCAGATGTTCAAGACCGGCGGGCTGTATGCCAACAAGACGCTCGCGCTGAACGATGCGATCGCAGCCGAGGCAGATTATGTGTTGTTCATGCACGATGACCAGCAGATCGTGCGGCGGCTCGATGACGCCGACATGGCCCGCTTCGATTCGTTCTTTGCTGCCAATCCGACCAGCGTTGAACTGCATACCTGCTTCATGAAGCACGATCTGCGAGAGTCAGACGCGGCCCTCGCACGAATCGACGACAGCGGCATCGCGTATTTCCGCGATCATCCGGACTCGCGCGGCCATAAGCATTTCACCGGCTCAGGTCTTTTTCATGTCGATCGGACTCGCCGGATGTTTGATGCGTTTCCATTGGGGGAGAAAGTCAACGAGGCCTTCTTCGCCGAGCAGGGCGTGTTCGTAGGGTTCTATGCCTGGCCGTTCATGGCCTGGCTGCCATTTCCTATCTCTTATCGCGGCAAAAAACGTGCGCTGTCGCACCGCATGATGGAATGGCTCGGTGGCGGCGGGTGCCATCCAATCGAGTATTTGCGGGGAGATTCGGCGCGCCGCTTCATGGAACGAGACATCAGTATTCGTCCTGTGGCCGAAGACTTCCTGGTTGCACCGACGGCGCCCAAGGCAGAGAAATGGTCAACCATGGGAGGGTTCCACAACGCCAGTGCGCGCCGTGGTTTTCGCAAGTCCGTGGCGCGGTTGATCTGGAAGCAGGTAAGACGAGAACCCGAATAAGCAGGCAGGTGCATGTTGTGGCGTAACAGGCCCGAGGCCCGGCCGATTTTCTCGCAGGGCCGCTTAGCGAACGACGAGTCTTTGATGAACATGCATACCAACGATCCCATTGCGATCTCGGATTTGCCCCCCGCCCGTAGCTGGCTGAAGCGGCTACGGCATTATCGGCGCGATTTTCAATGGCGCCGGCGTTTTGTGCCGCCAGCCGATTTGCCGATTGGCCGTCCAGATCCTGCCTGTCCCGACTTTTCCATCGCGGCTATTGCCGTATCCGAAAAGTATGCGGATTGGTGTCTGACGATGATCGAGTCGGCTCGTGAGCGTGGCGGTTATAGCGGACCGATCTATGTCGTGACCGATCTGCCAGCGTGGTTTGCGCCGCTGGACAACGTGTTTGTCATCGAAGTCCCCTACAGCCGCGTCCGGCTGCTGTCCAAAAGCCTGAAACCAATGCTGTTCGAGTGGCTGCCCCAGCGTTACGTGGCTTATATCGATGCAGACGTCATCGTCGCCGGGCCGTTGTCAGCGTGGTATCGCAAATCGCGCGACCGTCTTGCCGAGGTCGACAGTCCGCTTCTGACATACGAGGTGGACGTACCGATATCCGGCTCCTTCCACGGCGGCTTGCTGTTCGCGGAGCGCGAGGCTGCGCTGCCGTTTCTGCGGAAGTGGCTGGCTATGCTTCGTAGCGGGCGTTATCTATCAGATCAGGTGGCGTTGCGCCGAACCGCCACACCGTCAACGCCGGCGTATCAGAAAGATATGGACTTCTGTTATCTCTACCAGAAACTCGACGGCAGCTTTGGCCGGGAGCCCGTGTTTGTGCACATCACGAATCGCATGATCCAGGAACATCCGCCCGAGCAGCTGACCGCCTATATCAAGAATCAGCTTGGCGTATCGCGCATGCCGTCTTATTTCGGTACGCCGGAGCGAAGTGCATAGCCACACGATAGGGCTATCGGATCCAGCGTTCCTACGTGAAATCGAGTCTCTGTGATGCCTGATCGGGCAGCAACGCCAGTGTGTCACATAGGTACGCATGACAAGCGTCATGGCCCAGCTGGCTGTATCGATAGGATGTGAGATGGATGAAACAGTCGCGTTCGCCGGCACGAACGTACTGAGGGTCGGGAAACGACAATCCGTAGCCCGGTGGGCGACCGAGGTCGAAATTCTCTGCGCAAGCGAGCAGCGCTTCCTGATCCTGCCTGAAATGTCCTTTGGCCAGCAGTTCTCGCCATGCCTTGAAAAACGGGCCGGACTTTTCGCTATCCAATAGCATCAGACCGCCGTGATAGGGCATGGCGCGGGCACTCGGATCCGGATAGAAAAGAGCCGCGTTGCCCTCTAGACATGCGAGCGCTTCTTCGCACCACTGCCTTATGTCGCAGCCCACCAGAATGTCCGCATCCAGATACAGCACGTATCGTTCGGTGATCCATTCATACAGAAATGTCTTGCATGTCTTGATCACCATCTGGTGACGCGTCGAAGCGATTCGGATACAGGACGTGCCCTCGAGATCTGCGAACGTCTCGGGGGTGTCGGTGACTACATGGATTGGCCCATCGTATCGGCCGGGGCCGCGAAGACCGTGGATCAAGGTCCGCGCCCAGGCGCTATAGCGCGGCCCCACGCCGATGATCGCGATGGCGAAATCGGATCGAGCAGGCTGGAGCGATCTCTTTTTCCCCGGGATCCGGCGGAAAGAGAGCAGGTTCTGTACACGCCATCGAAGATAACGCTGTCGCTGCCTGCGGCGATGTGCCGCTGGCAGTTCCGGCACGGTTTGTTCGAGTTCTGCGCGTCGTGAAGAATCCAGTGGCTGGATACGCTCGCCGGGCGCTTCCTCGTGTCGAATCTGTTTCATGACAATGTTGACTTGTTATCTCTTGGGTCACGGGCACGACTTGGCCGGACGCGATATCTCTTACCGAGAACTGCGCGCCGAAACGCGCGCCACGCGCCTGCGGGAGTGGTCAAAGTATCGATCTGTTGTTGCTGGCGCGCGAGCGCGGCGCGAAAGATTTCCGGATGCACGACCGGAAGGACCGGCGTCTGGCAAGCCGTTTCATCAAGCGTCAGGTCACCGAGCCGCGCGCGATTCACCACAAGCATCAGATTCTGGCGGTACCAGGGGCTGATGTCTGTATCGTTCCACAACGGACGTCGGAACGGTGCGAGACCGACGAATCCCAGCGCTGCGAAGCGGGCGATCCAGTAGTCTGGCCACTGCTCATTGACGTGCCCCTTGCCGCCTTGGCCCGGGATCGCGGCAGAGAACAGGATGAAATCAGAAGTTCTGGTCAAGGCCTGGACAAGATGTTCGCCAGTCGGTGCCGGCAGATGCTCTGCGACCTCGAGACATATCGAGAGGTCGCTGGTTCGACGCGGCGGGCGCTTTTCCAGTGCCGATAGATCGTAGCACTCGAATTCATCTGCGCCGATCACCAACAGCGCTGGATCGAGCCACGGGCCTTCAAAGCCCTTGATATCGGGGGCTTTCAGGATTGTTCGAGCCGCCGACAGCCAGGTGCCGACGCCACATCCATAATCGGTGACCGAGTCGACGTCGGGAAGAATTTCGGCCAGTTCCTTGAGGACTCGGTCTGCCGCGTAGGCCGATCGATTATTTCGGCGACGGTAGAAGTTGGTCGGATAGTGGACTGACTCGGTCATGGTGAATACTTATTCTTGACGCTGGCGGATATGCTTTTGTCGCAGTTCGATGGCGTGGCCCAGTCTGAGCTGGTAGGTGATCGCGTACTCGATGCGCCGACGTCGTGACCCGAATAGACGCGCTGCATGATACCGGGCGCAGGCCCGCCCCACGGATAGCATCAGTTTCAGCGGAACGCCCTGAATATGAACGCTCGCCGGCTTGCGTCGGCTGGGCAGATATACCTGTCCGCGGCCCTTGTTCCGGGCTCGCTGCAGGAGCCAGCCGTCGCAAATCTGTTCGGGTCGAACCACGTGTTGCACGTGTGCTGACGGCACATGGATATAACGATGGCCCCGGGCGGCGATGCCTCTCAGAAAAGCCGCCTCTCCGCCCATGGCATAGCTGCCTGCCTGGGGCCCCAGATTTTCCGGAAAGCGATGACCAGGCAGCGCCCGACTTCTCACGGCGAAGCTTGGGCCGTACGGGTGTGTCTTCACCACGCCTTCATCAATTCGCGGCGCATAACGGGCAAAGGCGGTGGTGCCAAACTGGAAGGCGGCATTACCCATCCAGTCCGGCGTGCCCGGCGGAAACAGAGGCTCGATGCGGGCCCCGAATATCACCTCGTCGGGCCAGCGTGCGGCAGCGGCGACGTAGGCCTGAAGACAGTTTCGATCCGGAATGACGTCGTCGTCGGTGAAGATCACCAGCTCACCGCGTAGATATTCGAGGGCCGCGTTGCGAGCCCGGTTCTGACCACCCTCTGCGACGTAGAGCGTGGTCAGCGGAAGATGCGCGGTCGCTGCCTGTAGCACCGCGGGTGTTTCATCTTTGCTCGCGTTATCGATTACGAGCAGTTCCCAGCGTAACCCCTGGGTGTCGAGCGCCTCATAGGCGGCCAGTGTCCTGTGCAGCTGGGCCGCACGGTCACGCGTCGCAAATATGATGCTGGCGTCGAGTGTTGCCGAGGCGTGATCGGGTGCGTTACCCGGCGGACTCTGCTTGGACATGCGTGGAAACGTCGCAAGATGAATTGCAGAGAATAGCATCGACAGCTCCACGTGGCTTTCAAGCGCGAGCCAGGGCGGCACGTCGTGCGCGTTCCCTCACTCCTTGACAGGGCGGGGTCTGCGGTCCCGTTATAGTGGCCGGCGTACACGCTGTTCGTCGAGGAAAACAGACCTTTCATGAGTGATCATTCCAATAGCCCGGTCGATCCGGGCGACCTGCCGACGCCACGCTCGATGAGCAAACGCATACGCCATTATCGGCGCGATCTGGCCTGGCGGGCTCGTTTGCGATGGCAGGGTATATCGCCCGCACCGAAGGGCCGGCCTGATCCGGACTGCCCGGATTTTGCGGTCGCCGCGATCGCGATCTCTCGCAAATACTGCGACTGGTGCCTGTCCATGATCGACACGCTCAGGCGGGCGGGGAAGTACCAAGGCCCGGTTTACGTGGTCACCAATCGACCGGAGATGTTCGCCGACGAGCCCAACGTATTCACGATCGAGGTGCCCTACAGTCGCGTGCGGCTGATTTCAAAGAGCTGCAAGCCGTTGTTGTTCGAGTGGCTGACACAACCCTATGTGGCATACATCGACGCCGATATTGTCATCACTGGGCCTATAGCAGACTGGTACGCCAGGGCGCGCCAGCGCCTGCGCGAGGTCGACAGCCCGTTGCTGACCTATCTGGCGTCCAATCCGCTGCCCGACTCGTTCCATGGCGGCCTGCTTTTCGCTGAGCGCAAGGCAGCACTGCCATTCTTTCAACGCTGGCTTTCCATGCTGCGCAGCGGTCGCTATCTTTCTGATCAGGTCGCGCTCAAGCGGATCGCGACGGCTAGCACACCGGCTTATTACAGCGATGAGTCGTTCGTCTATCTCTACAAGCTCGTTGAGCCCGGCGAGCCAACGTTCGACATGGCCCCGCCGACGTTCGTGCATGTGACCGATCGTATGATCAAGGACCATCCGTCCGACGATCTACGCGCCTTCATGACTGATCAGCTCGGCGTGGTGCGCCTGCCTGAACACTTCGGACACTGACAGCGCCACAGGTCGCGTACCGGCGCAACGCGCGCTGTCGCTGTGCGTCGGGGGCGTTGGTTCGTGCTGCGAGCACCTCCGTTTGCTGGCCAATGCAGTAGAATACTGGCCGGCCGACCGTTGGCTGTGCTCCAATGAGCGCCCAAAACGGGTTTCACCGGCCCTGATTCACACGATATCAAGCAAGCGGAGATTGCAATGTCCTCCATGGCGGATCGCGATGGCCTGATCTGGATCGACGGCGAGTTCGTCGACTGGAGAGACGCCAAGGTTCACGTGCTCACGCACACGCTCCATTACGGCATGGGTGTGTTCGAGGGTGTACGTGCCTATGAAACGCCCCGGGGCCCTGCGATTTTCCGGTTGGCAGACCATACACGGCGGCTGTGTCGTTCGGCCAAGATCATGGGCATGCCGATGCCGTTCTCCGAAGAGCAGATCAATACCGCTCAGGTAGAGACCATCCGCCGTAATAATCTGGCCTCAGCCTATATCCGGCCGATGCTGTTCTATGGCTCTGAAGGCATGGGCCTGCACGCCGATAATCTGACCGCGCACCTGATGATTGCAGCCTGGACGTGGGGTGCCTATCTGGGCGAGGAGAACATGACGCGCGGCATCCGCGTGAAGACGTCATCCTTTACCCGTCATCACGTGAACTCGGCGATGACCAAGGCCAAGGCCAATGGGCCGTATTTCAATTCCATGATGGCGGTTACCGAAGCCACCAAGGCCGGCTACGACGAGGCGCTGATGCTCGACGCCAACGGCTTTGTCTCCGAAGGAAGCGGCGAGAATCTGTTCATCGTGCGCGACGGCGTGCTGTACACGCCCGATCTGACCAGTGCGCTGGACGGCATCACACGCCGTACGATCATGGCCTATGCGGCAGACATGGGTATCGAGTGCCGCGAGAAGACGATCACGCGCGATGAGGTCTATATCGCCGACGAGGCGTTTTTGACCGGTACCGCGGCGGAAGTGACCCCGATGCGCGAGCTTGACGACCGCGAGATCGGCGATGGCAAACGTGGCCCGATCACCGAGCAGATGCAGTCGCGTTACTTCGAGCAGGTTGCCGGCAAGCGCGACGATCATTCGGAGTGGCTGACCTACGTCTGACGTCATGGCCAGGCTGGATCATGCCGAGGACAACGGCCGATACGTGCTATGGGATCGCGACCGGTTCGAGAGCATGCCGTCGCTTGTCGTATTTGATGCCGCGTGGTGGCGTAGCCGCAGACGTTTGACCGGTGAGGCGGCCGGGCGCGGTGCGGCATATTTTCTCGAGGGTCTGGACGGCCTGCCGTGGGTGCTGCGACACAACCGCCGCGGCGGGCTGCTTGCACGGGTCAATCACGATAGATTCCTGTGGACGGGCGTCGAGCACGCGCGGGCCCTGGCGGAAACACGACTGCTGGCCGAGATGCGCGTCGGCGCGCTGCCGGTGCCGGCGCCCGTGGCCGCACTGGCTTATCGACAGGGCGCGTTCTATCGCGGCGACGTGATTACCGAACGTATCAGCGGTGCGGAGCCTTTGGCCGATCGTCTGTTGCAACGTCCGCTCACGCATGGCATCTGGCGCGAATTGGGGAGCGTGATTGCACGGTTTCATCGGGCAGGTATTCACCACGCGGACCTGAATGCGCGCAATGTGCTCATAGACGCGGCCAGCGCGGTTCATCTGATTGACTTCGACAAGGCCAGGCAACGCCGCCAGGGCCGCTGGTGTGGTCCGAATCTGTTGCGCCTGAAACGCTCTCTGGACAAGTTCGCGGCCCAGAGCGCTACGTTCTGCTTTGACGATGACGACTGGCGCGCCCTGCAGGTCGGCTACAACGACAGCCCCTAGCTGTCTGATCCCTCGATATAATGGTCTGGTCTTATCAGCGAGGCTAAAAGAATCTTTATGGGCCAAGTACTCCACGGGCGCGCCACGACCACGCACGCCACACGAGCAGCAATACAGCGATCGACAGC